>OERI01000034.1_pt1 | contig 36493 bp, 61 predicted proteins | sample 1539971 | NCBI WGS metagenome assembly OERI01 (sample SAMEA3891874, study PRJEB23780) | metagenome | biome: terrestrial biome; feature: animal house; material: Caecal content | place: Italy | collected 2015-05-05
AATCTGTTGTAATAATTCACGAATCATTTCTTTAGTATCCATTTTTCTTTCTCCAATCCACTCCGGGTTTTGTTTTTCTTTGTAGCTTCATTCCCAATTCAGTAAGTTCTCCGGTCTTCCGATTCTCCAGCTGATTGTGTGCAGCCTGACTTACACTGATCAGATTCCAGTCAGCCCACTGCCACTGTGGATATTCCTCGGCAGGATATATATGGTGAACCACCGTGGCTTCCTCAGCCTTTCCATACCGCTTTGCAATCTGACAAATATATCCGTCCTTCCGTAATATGTGTAGTCTTTTCTTTTTCCACTTTGCTGATTGATAATCCAAGATAACCTCCAGACAACAGAAAAGCGCCCACTTATGCAGGCGCTAATCAAAGGGATAAGTAAACATAAGGAGAAACTAATGAAAGAGGGAATCGGCGGCCAGCCCGTGGCAATCAGACCAGCCGCCTAATCAGGAAGTCAGGACTCGAACCTGAACCTATCCTTGCCGCTCTACTCAGCGGATTGCTCTGCCCGTTAAGCTACATCCTGTAAGCCGGAAGGGGCTCCGGCTGCTGTGGTTCTTTTGCGGTAGTTAAGGTTTGTTTAGATACATTGATTTTGTTTTAGATATCCACAAGTTCACACTACTCTCAAACACATTTGCAAATAATTACCGCGTGCCACCAGCCACAGCTAAGGCGATACAGCTCCCGACCTTTGACAGCTGGGAACCGTTAAGGAGTCGTGAACTCTCCCCCACCTGTAGAGGTGGTGGCTTCGTAAGAAGATTGGTATTTAAGTTTCCACCTAAAATCAGGCAACCCTTATTCTTACAGGCGTGTCCACTTCGCCACTACCGTATAGGACTGTTAAGTCCACAACGCTACTTTTTCATAAAGTTATGGAATTCGTTTGCCACTTAACCCAAATATAGATTACCAGATTATTTACTCGCTTTCCATCGCTTTTACTCGCTTTTACTCTCTTCTTTTAATCAATCCTTAAATTCTTAAGCGCACTCGAATGAATCTTATGGATCCACTGCCAGCTATACCCCATTTTTACGGCAATCTCTTCCCACCCCATATCCTTTATGTAGCGATTGAATAACACGTCAATCTCATTTTCGTTTCGCAAGCGGTCTATGTGATCGGTGATATCGTCCAATTCCATCAAAGCCTTTTCCTGTGCTTTCAAAAGACGCATTTCCAGACTCTCTTTTTTTGCCATATATCCAGATAAATCGCTTGCCCCTGATCCGTGCGGCATTCCATCTTGAATCAGTGACGGGCACATTTTATCAATCTGCAATTCTTGGATCAATCCTCTGATCCTGTCTATTTCTCTGAGTGCTCTTTGATACCCTTTCAAATATTCTTTTTTCTCTTCATTTTCACTCATTCTATTTTCCCATTCTCCCTTTCCCATTCTTCCCTGTCCCAAAATTTTCCACTTTCTGATCCTTTAACCACAATACATATTCCATCTTCTTTTTTAATTTTATCGTATACGCTTTCTACATCACGATCCTTTATCGGTATAAATTCATCTATGTATTTTTCCACTTTCTTCAGTCCAGGAAGGTATCTTCGTATTTTTTTGATCATTTTGCTTAATTCATCAAATGTCAATCTGCTATCTGCCAAAACCTCATTTGCTTCCCGAATTTTTTCTCTGTATTTCTTTTCTCTTTCTTTTGCGTTATTCAAATACGATTTTGATATTTTTTCTATATTTTTTTCATAATCTTCTTTTTCCCCAATAAAAAACCATCCGCTTTCTGATCCTATATTCAGAATTTTTTCATTATCCATTTCTTGAATTACTTCATTAATTTTCATTTTTACTTTTTCTCCTTCCTTCTTTCGAACTTAACGCATCCGATAGGGCTACACCCGCGCCGCTTCCCAGTTTTTCCAATGTAGTCGCAAAGAACTCCGTTGAACTCATTTACATTTCCTTTCGATCCGCTGCTTCCCATAGTGGAAGAATATTTACAATATAGACAGTAATTTTTCTTTTGCTGATTGATCTCTTTGTTTTTGACGTCCCTCCATCTCTTCATAGAATCTCCTCACCTCCTTCACCACTACATGTTCTTCTGCCTCTTCCTCCGTGATCTTCTCATACCCGTAGATTTCCGCTTGGCGGTTGTATTTTCTTGTATATTCTTGCAAATATCTTTTATATTCATCGCACAATTTATTCCACCCTTTCAAACCGCCCCAAAATACGACTCCGGAAATCCGCCTGATACGGCTGATGATTCATCTGCCGTCTGGCTGACTGTGTATGCCGATCATGTTCATTGATTTTTTCGTAATCCATGCAGGCGCGTCTTAAATCGCGGTCTGCTGTAATTCGTTTCTTTTCGTTGTTATCATGCACTCCAAACACCTCCTCCTGCTACTCACCATCACGCCTTTTATCATATTGGCTCTCCGGCATCCCGTATCCACGTAGACGGCCATCGCGCCGATGCTTTTTACGTGATTGCATTTCCGGATGATCCTGTTTTCCTGATCCACGGTCATTCTATTCCCTTCGGTTTTTTTCATTCAATCCCTCCTTTCTCGACAATTTCCGCTACCTTCTCGTCGCCTTCAACACAATATTTTTCAAAAAGATAATATTCTAATTCCTCAATCACCCTTCCCTTGTCAAAGGCTGTCGCCTGTCTATCAAAATCTTCAAGAGTAACAATTTCTCCAATGTTGTCTTCTCTTGCGTTTTCCACATCTAAACCAAGGTATTCGATAAAAGCGTCTGAATCAATCAGTCTCATTTTGTTCACCTTCCCTTTTCCTTTCACAATCCAACATCAAACAAAGAAATTTGGTTATTGTCGCAAGCATTCGTTTTATCCCTATCGTATTCCCTGAGGATTTTTCTTATCGCGCTTATGAAAGGTCTTATACTGATCCCTTCCATTTCACAAACCATTTTGTCAAAATCAAGTTCTTTTTTTAACCTTATTAGAAATGAACGCCTTGCTTCATTTTCCAATACCGAAGGGTCAATATACTCTCTTTCAATTTCCTCTGGAATATAAATACTTACAGACAAGGAATAGTCATTTTCTTCTACTATTTCCCGTGATACCGTCTCTGTTTTGTCTCCATCTTCAAAAACAATATCTGTAGTAATTTTATTCTTTTTGAGAACGACAATGCAGGTTGATATTGCTGTATCTTCAAACGTGTTTCCCGGAACATGAACTACTCTGTCAATATAGTTATTTTGTACAAACCACTTTCTGACTTTTCCTTCTCTCTGCCCTCTATAAAGGATTCCAGGAAATTCCAATACAACAGCAATGCCGTCATCTGCAAGGTGATGAAGGATATGTAACATAAACGCCCAATCCGCTTTTGAGGGCGGCGGCAATACGGGAGAACAAGAAAAGCGCTCATCTGATGCTAATTCGTCCGGATTCCATTTTACAGAAAACGGTGGGTTTGCAACAATGCAGTCAAATTTCATTCCCTTGAACCCGTCATCAAGAAGCGTATCGCCTGCATATCCTTTAAAGTTTGGAATATCTATCAATCCAAGTTGTTCAGCGTCTAACTCTTGACCGTACTTTTTCACGTTTTCGTGAAATACCCGCAAAAGGTTTCCCGCTCCGCATGTCGGATCATATACGGTTTCCGGTTCAAAATCCACATACGACTTTAATTTTTCGGCCAGTTCCGGGGGCGTGTAAAATATCCCGTTATCTTTAAATTCCTGGCGTATATTCTTAATGCTTTTCTGTTTCATGAACCACCATGCCCCTTTTGTTTCTTTCCGTTAATATTATGTACCTTATTCCCTGCCTTTATTTCACGCTCTACCTCGTCGTCTGTTGGCATATAAACAATTTCTCTGCTTGATACTTCGATTCTTTTCATAAGAATCTCGAAAGCTTTTCGTGCCAATTCAATCGTCTTGTATTTTCCGAGTATTCCTCCTCTTGTAGATGTTCCGGCAACTGCTTTTATTGTATTCCCATCTGACGCCATATATATATTTACAATGTGGGAAATATTATAAGCGTCATTGTGATCTTTATTCACTACGATCAAATATATTCACCTCGCACAATCTGCTTTCCATTCAGTATCATATGTATGTACTCCCTATATCTCTCCACTTCGTCAGAAATGCCGTTCAAAATCGGAATAATCAAATTTAAATCTTCAATTTCCCCGGTCTCATAATTCTTAACCCTTTGATCGCCCAGCATCTCTACATAATCCCATATGTCGCTTTCATGTTCCAAGCACTCATCATGTATTTTTGCTTTTAGATTATTCATTTGGTTCGCCTACCCTTCTTATTTCCATGCAGGGAGAATATTCATGACAAGGCTCTTCTTGTCCTTTACATTCTTCTAGCACATCGTCACAATACCAGTGACAAGTAAGACATTTATCACATATCTCGCTCATTCTGTTCACTCCAATCTATTGCCGCGTCATAGAAATTATCAAACGGCTCTGTATTTCCATTTTGGTGCCAATTTGCCACTTCAAGCCCTATTCCATAAAGTTCATCAAAATATTCCTTAAATCTTTTCGCTTCCCGGCACTCATCCACTGTGCCGATTTCTCGGTACTGCTCCAATTCATTGCAGTCTCTTTCATATGCTTCTCTATTGGTCATTTTCGCTCCTTTCTGGGTTATTCGGACACTCCCCACACTGATCTATCGGCCAACAACAGGAGCCGCCGGTGTATTTGCAGGTTTCCGGCTGATTAAATCATCACTCATCAAATTTCGCCTTCTTTCCAGCTTTCGTATTCTCTTATGACATCTACCGCATAGTAAAATTTTTTACCACATTTCTCACACTCTTTCACACACAGAAAACTGCTTATATCATCTGGTTCATGCGTTTCTTGTACTTTTCCACAATGTGGACATATTAACTTTCTCATTTTGTCACCTCGCTTCGTAAGGTTTTATATCTACAATCTCCATATAGGCAGTAACTCTAAACAGCGGATTATAATCATCATGCCAAACTCCATCTCCGTACCACTCCCACCGATCATTGTAGTATCGCCAATAGCTGTCCGGGATCATGTTAAAATATGCTTTTGTTTGCAGTAGTGTCACAGCATAATATTTATCTGGATCATTTTTGGGTAATATATCTGCGCTAACCCAATTTCCGCACACATAAACAAGTCTTAAATTACTCATCTTCCATTCCCTCCAAATTCTCATCAATAAGAGCCTGTCCGCAATAAGGGCAATTATTAAATCCACACTCTTTTAGTTCCCACAAGTCATTTCCACAGCTAGGGCATAACAGTTTACCGTCTTCGCTGTCTCCGTAAAAATCCAGAGGTTTTTGATTCTGCTTCTCCAGCGCTCCGATTGCCATAATTAAAGACTCCCGTAACATCTGATATCCACTTGTGGGCATATTGGATTTTATTGTTTCGATTGCTTCTTCTGGTGTTTTAATTAAAACTTCACTCTCCGTCATAATTACCCCTCCTTTCCGGGCGGTATGGCTTTGGAAGAGGTTGCCAGGCGTTAACATATAAATCCTGACTTACACACGTTTCCTCCTCATCTCCGATATAAAAAGCACCGCTATCCGAATCTTTTTCATATCTTCCGATCATGGGCAACGTAAAATTTGTAAACGACAAGAAAATATAAATACCGCTGTCCGGAACTTTCTCCTCAACCGGAATCCAGCCGTCATTCATGTGATTGCGGATACTCATATACTTGCAAATGATCTGCTCAATTTTTTCTATCGTACGGATTTGGACTGCTGAGAATGCGCTTGAACAATCAGGATAAAACACTAGACGTTTCTTTTCTAATTCTATCTCTTCCAGAATCTCCTCTAATACCTGCATATTCAGTCCTCCTTATCTTTCGCCATTGCCACCAGCGCCATCACTGCAATACCAGCAGCTGCGCCGCCGATCAAGCCTAAAACAAATGTTAAAATCATAATTCCTCGTCCTCCATCTCTGCAATTTCCAGCGCATTCCCGCACCGCTCACACCGGATCACTTCCCGGTTTCCGACAATCTCGCATTCCTCCAGATACCGCAGATAATCCATTTTATTTTCTGTTTCGCAATACGGGCACTGGAAGGATATCAGCGCCGGGATCTGCGCTTTTCTGGATCCCTTCCTTTCTGGTGCGGTCAGAAGTAGGATTAAGCCTTCTGACAGGCAGCAGCCGCCAAATATGCCAAGCAAAAAGCTTACCATTATCTCACCTCCGTAAATCGTTTCATCAGTCTGTCAAAAAACTGGGAAATATCGTCTTCCGCATGCTCTGCCATTTTTTCCAGCGTCCGGATAATCTTAAAATCCACGATCTCCATCACTTTCTCATCCAGATCAAGCGTGATGAGGTTTTCAGTCAGCATTATGTAAACATCGGCCATTTCCTCCGCCACCGGATATTTATTACCGGTTCGCTTGTATTTGCTAATCGCTTGGATTAGTTCTGCGCATTCCTCTGTTAGCAGCACTAAATTTTTCTCTTTTCCGTTTTTGTTCGCGATTCTCGCTATCGCTTCGGCTTTTTCCAGATCTGTCATGATCTACCTCCCTTAAGTCCTTTTAACACCCAGCAACGTGTAGCTTCCCAGTCCGCCCGGAAGCCCTTCGGTACCGTCTTTACCTCCGGATCTGTGTCCGGAATTCGCGCTGCCTGCTGCCGCATCGTCCGGACAGTGTATTTTGATACCCCTGTATCGGCGGCAATGTCAGCGATTTTATCACCTGCAGCAATGCGGTCATAAATTGTTTTTCTTGTTTCGTCAGGGATTTTGTATCCTTTCATGTAATTACCTCCCTACCACCGATTGTAAAAATCTGTTTTGTTCCTGCTGCGCTTTTTTTCTCCGTATGCTTTCTTCTGGCATTTGCAAAACAATGCTCTGCTTAATGATCCGGTCTTTCGTCCGCTCGTCCACATTTAAGCTTCCAGGACTCATATTAGACGTGTAAATTGTGATATTCCCGTTTTTCATTCTGCTGTCAGACAATCGGAATATCTCTTGTCTTTGCCAATCTTTGTCTGCCTGTGCGCCGATATCGTCAAAAACCAAGATATCGCAAGTTCGGAAAATTTCACTTTCGTCTATCATGCCGCGTTCACGGTTATAGCTGTTTCCGACAGCGTTGATATAATCTGTGGCCGTAACAAATCTCATCTGCCTGTCGTATTTGATCATTAGGGTTTTTGCTAAGCAGCACGCTAGGAAGGTTTTCCCACTCCCCGGCATCTTGCTCCAGATGTACAGTCCCTTTCCTGCTTTTTCCCATTCAGGGTAATTCCGGATCATGTTGCCGCAAAGGTTTTTTGTCTTACTCAAATCAACACTGTATGCACCAAAATCAAATTTTCTAAAATCCGCATCGTAATATTCTTCTGGAACTCCTGTCAGGTCAGCCAGCCTTCTTTCTCCGCTGCACTTTGTACATTTCCGCACAAACAGGAGTTCTTCCGGCGGTTCGTATTCAAAGCACGTAGCCGTGTAAAGTTCCCATCCACTCCCACCGCATACGGGGCAATTACCAGAGCCGGACGGAGCATGTATCTTCTGTCTCATTTGCCTTCACCTCTCGCTTTATTTTGTCGTAATTACCGTCAAGGACTTTTGCCATGTTTCTGTCACAGATCAACCAATCAAACGTTGCTCGCCAGTCTCTGTTATTCTTGCCTTTCAAGAAGTCAGATGCTTCTGCCTTTTCAAAAAGGGTTTTAAAGTCATCAACCGTATATCCCGCATTGATCCTTGCTTTGATTGCTTTCTTTCTGGATTCCGACATCTTCATCAGGCGGGGATACGACCCACAAACGGAGTTGTAAAGCTCACGAATCGTGATGTAGATATCATTTTTTGCGGAGTTTTGACATATATCTTCGTCAGAAGATATATTATTATTTATTTCTTTATTTCCTTCTTCTATTGTTGCCGGTTGACTGCCCGTTGACTGCCCGTTGACTGCCGTTTCATATGCCGGTTGACTGCCCGTTGACTGATACAGATTGTAATTTTTTATTGTAAATACGCTGAATTTCGGGTGCCGGTTGACTGCCAGCTCACCCGTCTTTTTAAGGTGCTCTATTGCTGTCCTAACGTTCTTCACGGTAAGCCCGGTTTCTGACGCTATCATCTGGTATGATGTGGCCCTTTGACCTCTTTCAATTTCTATACCTTGAAATCTGCCAGTTTTCCAATTCGCGGTAATCAGCAAATGCATAAACACGCGGAAGGTATTCGCATCTTTATACCATTCCCATTCTAGAATTTTTCTCTGGATCGTGATATGCCCTTCCACTTTCCACCTCCCTTATTACTACCTCCACCCGTGGATTTTCCTGGTCAATATAAAATTCATCGGAAAACCCTACGATCTGCCGCCAGCCGTCACCGGGGAGAGTCCCGACTTCCACCAGCGCGTCCTGGAAAACCTTACGGCCAAAGGAAGATATGTTGTCCAAATCACGCCGCCGGTCTTTTTCATACCAGTAATATTCTATGTATACCGGCGATTTTATTTTCGTTTTCCCGATGCAGTCAAAGATTGCTGCTTTACAAAAATCCTGGTTGATTTCTTTGATTTTGTTTCCATATGCCCGGTTTGACCGGCAGGCATTGATGTAGTCATTCAGGTTGTCCAGTCTCCCGGGAATCGTGATGTAATACTCCATATTCTCTCCATTTCTCAAAGGTTTCCTGCATTTTCAGCCGCTTATTTTACGCCTTTGAATTGAAGATAGTGGTCATAAGTATAATAACGCCTATTAGTTGGAGTTCGATTTGCCTTTAAAATTCCTTCTCTGTCCCAGCGTTGCAATGTCTTAACAGACACACCTAACAGTTCAGCAAAATCTTTTGGCTTATAATTTTTGATATTTGATGTGTTCATGATAATTTACTCCTTTTAGTATATTATAACATATTTAATCAAATTTGACAATATATTTACTTACTTATTTCATCCTCCTTTCTCCCCGCCGAAGCGGGGGGAATTTCGTGATATATTATTTAATAGGCATAGTCACCCATTAAAGCCATGATTTGCCAAATTCCCTCCGGAAGTCCTCCCGGCTGCCGATATTCTCTTCGTAGTGCAGCTGCGCTTCCTGCTTTAAAAAAAGGTCAATCTTTAGGTTTTCCGGAGTCCTCTTAAAATTCACCCCGTTCGGGTGTAGATCAGGCCGCAGCGGCACTACAAACCCGTATTTTTCCGACTTCTTCCGGTTCGCGCCACCGAAGATGTGATGACGCTCCACCACCGGTGATCCGGTAAAAAAGCAGTGATCCATATCATTTGTGAGAGCGCTCGTAAGCCGTTTCATAAGCCTTTATCATCCTTTCTAATTCATCCGGCGGCATCGTCTCAATATCCAGATCCTTTGCCTCCTGGACTGTCCCGTTAATTAAAATACTCATCTCTTTCGTGTCGTAGGTGTGGGAGCCACGATAGACCTGATAAATGACCATTTCCGTGTCACCATCGGTATAGCAGCCCACCGGATCACAGTGTAAAAGCTGCTGTTCGGCCATCTTCTCAATCGGTACATTACTGTGGATCACCACCGGCGAATCATCCAGAAATTCCATCTGGCCGTACCGGCAGATCAGCACATTTTTACACCGATTCTTTGATATCCCGATCACGTCCGCTATTTTTCCGACAAGGACGTGGAAATAAGCGTTTGCGTCCAGGGAGCGCTTTTCCCGGTATTTCTCAATCTTGATCCTGACCTTCTGCCCGAAAAGGCTCTGGAAGGCTTCCCTGGCATCCTCGTTGATCGATAGGCTGATAACCTGCCGGTGATCTGTGGGGCGCTCCAGGAGGTCATCAAGTGTCCCTGTAAAATTATTTTTCAACGCCACACTCCTTCTGGAAATATTGCAGATATTTCTTGTCCGTGATTTCTATGTAGCGCTTCTGCGTCAAATCGGATAATGCTTTCACACGATATCTATCAATGATCTTCTGACTTGATATCCCGTTTTTTTGCAGGTAGTCCATCAGGATTTTTACGTCATTTGCTCCGATTTTCTTACTGTCATCTACGGGCTGGCTGTACTTTGTCCGGTCTGCGGAAAAGTACACGTCCGCCCCGATCCCCAGTTTTTTGCAAGCCACCGAAAGCGCGTCCGTCTCAGCCATCTTATAGCATTCGTCTGATACGTAGACTCCGGATCGTTCCTTCGTGGCCAGTTTACTGCCGCCTGATCCGGTAATAGGCTTTGACCACTCGTCACCTACTTTGACGTATAATTCCAGATCCACAAATGCGCAGGTCTCATCCCCTACCGTCTCTGTCCATCTGTCTGTGACCTTTGTCCACCAGCCAATGCCGCAGGGGCCGAATTCTTCCGTCAGCTTTTTGATCCGCCACACAGGGTTGATATCGGTCATTCCTTTCAGCCGGCCGGCAGAGATAGCTTTCTTCGCTTCGTCCGGTACTGACCGGACACGGTCGTAAATCTCCATCTTCTCCATAACTTCACCTGATCCTCAAAGATTCTGTCTGTGATAATTCAGCCCAGTCCACTTCATTTTCTTTTACGTATGCAAGTGCTGCCTTTTTATCCAATTTAGGCTGCTGCTCAATCCAAAATTCTGCCGGTATTTTTGTTTCGTCCAATACATTCAGGCTCGGAGGATTTTTCTGAATACCGAATCCGAAAAGAGGTGTTTTAAATTTTCTCTTTCCGGTGGCGATCATAGCGCCTTCCAATGATCTTTTCAGACGGTCGATATTATTCTTTATCGTTGCTTTTCTCTTTGTCATTCTCTGGATTTCTTCATCAAGTCCAGCGATATCCATTTCCATTGTTTTAATGATTTTCGCGTACGCTTCTGCCTTTTCCTCAAATTCAAAATCCAGTCCTTCCATCGTGTCCTGTATTATCTTCTGATCCAGTTCCAAGTCCTCTGCCATCGTCAGCAGTTCTAAAATTTCCCCGGTGATCTCGTAAAGTTTCATATTTTCTTACCTCTTCCTCTATATAATTTCTTGCCGTCCTTGCGGCGATAGAATGGGATTTTGCCATCATATTTTCTATCTCATTCATTGTATTTACCTGTAATATTTTTACCTTTGCCCCGTGGAACCCTCATTCCCGGGGGCTTTTGTAATTCAGCGCGGTATTGATGATCTCCGCCACCTGCTTGCCGGTGAAGGTATGCTCTTTGTCGCAGGAAAGCAATCCTATCACAACGCCCTGAAATCCGGCTTTTTCAAACACTCCTTCAATTGTATTTAACCTCTTTGCTTCCTGCACGAGATTCTTCAAATAGCGGTCAAAATCATTCTTCTTCATAATCATCCCTCCTTAAAATGTTTTTCCATCAAATCGGCAATCATCAGGTATTCTTCCGCAATTTTTCCTTTTCTTGTATTTTTGACTTGATTCCGGAATTCTTCCAGATCGCCGTAAAAGCAACCGCATCTTACTCTCAAAATTCCGTCTTTACATTTAAAAAATGTAGTAGTACGGCATTCTGTACCGAATCCTTTTACAGTAGTATAATCGGCATCCTCGGAGATCTTGGCATCACCGCAGACCTCGGCATCTCCGGAGACCTCGGCATTACCGGAGACACTGGCATTTTCGCAGACCTTAGCATTTCCGGAGACACTGGCATTACCGAAGACCCTGGCATTATCGAAGACCCTGGCATTACCGGAGACACTGGCATTACCGAAGACCTCGGCATTTCCGTAGACCCAGGCATCGCCGTAGACCCAGGCATTTCCTTCATGACTTAGATTTTCTTCTTTTTCTACAAAACCTCCGAGTTCTCCTTCTTTTACGTTTCCAAATTCCACCAGCGCCTTGATCCGGTATAATTTCTTTCCGAAAATATTTACGATGCTCTCGCTTGTCAATTCAAATTTTTTCAATGTTTCTTCCTCCTATTCCCATCATTATTAGCCCCACCGCTGCAACCGCAACGCCTTTTACCGCGTCATCCGGAACCGCAGCAGCGCCGATCAGCACGGCAAGCCAGCCAAGGCCGGTGATGGCGGTCATTATTTTTTCATGCATTTCAAAATCTCTCCTTCCGTAAATTCTAATTTCGCGAAAATCTTGACGGCGCATTTTATTGCGGATCAGGTCGGCGGTGTCTCTGACCATGTACTGCTCACGATTTAGTGTTGATCTTGGCATCTTACCGCCTCCTTTTCTTCCTCTTCTTTCTTCTGATTCCTTTGCTTTTACTTCTATCCTTCTTAAGTCTCGCTTTCTGACTCATTGATATCTCCTTGCGTTCCGGTATTGATATTATTTATACCATGACTATCTTGATAGATATAGTCATAGCTGTTCCATTGATAAATCCAGCAGGCGTTTGTTCCGATCAGAGACACGAAAGTAATAAGCCATGCGATAAACCATCGCTTTGCCGTCCTCTTACTCTGCTCTATTACCTGTGTTGCGAAATATTCTTCAATCTGATTCCACTTGGTTTCTTTCTTTTCTTCCATAAATTTCCTCCATAACGAACATTTGTTCTTGCCATCTGCGGAAATAAATGGTAGAATATATCCGTAGACAGCTAGTCACGTTAGTTGGCTACTTGCTCCGGTGGGTGTTTGCGGCACCTGTCGGAGCGTTTTTTTATTTTCTTTTCTTAGAATAAATTGCAGCGAGAACAACCAATAAGGTAAATTCTGCTACTGCTCCTGCTATTACACCGCAGGCAAATGGTGTGATATACATAAGCCCTCCTTTATTTAATTAAATATTCAACAGGTACATCGAAATACTCTGCGAGCAATAACAATTTTTCAACCTTTGGAGCACTTCTTCCATTTTTCCAGTCTGTAAAAGTAGATCTTGTAATTCCTGTATCTTCCGATACTCTGTAATCCGTTACTCCTTTTTTATCTCGCAGTTCTACATAGCGTTCGTACAATTTCGCACCTCCTTTTCCGAACCTTTCTATTGACTTTAGTTTGGAAATCAGTTATAATATGAAACATCACAAAACATATGAGTTATGACTTCCGAACCTTTATGTTATTATATTAGTACGGATTTCATAATTTGTCAACACTTTTAGTACGCTTTTCATAACTTTTTTTCAGGAGGAGAAAATAAGATGGTACAATATTTTTTAAAAAAATTAAAAAACCTCTTGACTATTCGTTACGAATGATATATAATAATATCATCAAGAGGGAAAACAAAAGAAATTCAATTCCGGAAGGATCCGGGGAAAGGTGGAAATGATGAAAAAAACAATCTATATTTATGACAATGACAGACAGACAACGGGAGTTTGGGCATCCGAAAACCTGGTAAAATCATATAACGGCGGTGACTGCGAGGAAATCACGGTTGAAATCCCGGACAGTCTGGAGCCTTATGAGACGGAAACAGGGAAAACAATGGTAAAAATGGGGGATTATTTTTATTCATTAGACGAATGTATGAGGATAGATAAAAAGGATAATTTATACCTGAAATCCATGGAACCCGGTCAGACCGCACGCAGGTTGAAGGTTATCAGCCGGAACGGTAGAAAAAGCCTAGCATTTACAATTTGAAGGTGTAAAATGCAGAAAAAAACAGTAAAGGTAATATTTAACCGATCCGGCGGGACGGCCGGAAGCGGAGGGATAACGAATCGGATCACCATCCCAACTACGTGGGTAAAGGAAATGGGGATTACGGAAGAGCAAAGGGAAGTGAATATATCCTTTGACGGCGAGAAAATAATGATAGAGAAGGCATAAAAAATTACCCCGGAGCACGCGCCCCGGGGTTTTTGCAGCGATAAATACAAAATATAGTAATCTACGAGTTACAAATCGCTATCCTCCTTTCACTTTGATTATGCAAAAGCTGGCCAGCTTATAGCGCAATCATATCTTTCAGGGTCTTCTCCCCTGCCACGCCGTCCACGCCGCCGCAGATGCCAGGATCCACTTTTTCCCGGTCACGCTGGTAGTTTTTGATGGCGTAGACGGTGTTCGTTCCACACTCCCGATCAAGAGTCAGTTCTTTTCCGTCTTTTCCCTTATATCCGCGTGCTTTCAGAATCTCCTGAACCAAAAGAACATGCGTACCGACTTCTCCGCTCTGTACCGTCTTGCACTCAAACATATAATTTCCTTCTGTCTTCTCTGGTGTTGCCGATCCGCTTACTCCCGCATAATCCGGCCGGTGGAATCGATGAGACGTACCGGCGATTTTGTATTTTTTCCCCGCCACTACTCCACCGCCATTTGCCACCACTCCGGAAGCGCCTGACGTATTGCCTTCGATCGTGTAAAAATACCCGCCGGACACCTGATAAACAAGGCCGGTATGGGAATACCGCGAGCCATTCCAGAAAACGACCACATCACCTTTTTGCGGGCTGGTATACCGCTGCCCGGCCGCTTTACTTTTTTCGGCGAGCGCGTCACAGGATATGTACGGGGCGTGGAGCAACAGCTTTTTTGCCGCTTCCAGGCCGTATGCCTTAACAAAGCACCAATGGATAAACCCGGCGCACCAATACTGCGCTTGGTAATTTCCCAGCCCCCAGTTGGCCAGATCACGCCAGTATTTCGTATAGTTTCCGCTTCCGGCGTTGGCGGTCTTGCTGTCCAGCTGGCTATTTGATTTCTTTTCCAGGTATCCATCTTCTGCCTTTGCGATGGCAATGACGGTATTCATATCAACTCCCACGGTTTGTCCTCCTTCCTCTTCGGCGTATTCTTTAATCCATTTCACGCAGCACTGATGGCGGCTCTGAAATTTCTTATCGCCCACCTGATTGTTATTACTGGTGTCATTCTGATCTTGAATAAGTGATTGATAGATACTGTCCGGCGTATATGGCTTAGCCGCACGGGAAAAAATTCTCTTCGTTGGTGACAGTCCGCCCAAGTGCTCAATCTCGCACCACATCATCTGCGCCGGAACACTGGTCACGCCATACTCTTCCGCCGATTTAATGTATTTTTCCATCAATTCAGCAAATAGCGCATCCTGGCATTCTTTGCCGGCAGGAGTCGTAATAATCGCAATCAGGGCATTTTTCTGGGCGGTAGTCGGTGCCCATTTGGCAGCCACCCAGTCCATTGATAGTTTTGATTCGATCCCGGCCGTGTCCGCTTTCCGGAAGGCTGCCGGGTCTTTTTGCAGGATCATCTGGCATAGCTTTCTCCCTTCATTTCCGTAGTTCTGCGCCCAGCCTAGGGTGCAGGTGACTTCTTTGCTGCTGTTGGTGTATGGCCCGGCATAAGCATCATACCGGCGATTCCCGTATATTTGCCCGCCGGATTCCACCGCGCCGATGATATTGGTCAATACGGCCATGTTTTTGTCATTCATCGTGTCTCGCCTCCTTTTTCAGCATTTCTTCGTAGGGGCTTACATCAGATTCACATTTTTCTAATTCATCGATATCATGATCCCATTCAATCGCAATCGAATTTCCGCCAAGTGCGCGATATACACTCATCATATCTTTCCAATTTTGATATTGACCGTAGCTTATTTTTTTACGGATCATGTATTCTCCGTGATATCTTTGGAGCATATACCGCAGGATCATGGTAATTCCATCCGATAAAGCTTTCTGCTTGTCCTCTTTTTTCCGCTCTTCCTTTTTTTGATTTTTGAGCAATACTCCTACCCAGCCGATCAGAGCAGTGGCCACAATCGGCAGCAAAATATAATACGTCTGCAAAAGGATTTCCATTTCAGTCCTCCGCTTCCGGTGCGCTGACCTCCGGCAGTCCCGCCACACTGGTAGCCAGAGAGATTACCCCGGCCAGTGCAGATGCTGACAGCACCATAACCCAGTTCACATCCTGCAATACCGCAGCCGTACCGATGGTAGCCACAAAAGTCTGGGCACACGTTTTGACGGCACGGATTCCGGCCGCCTTTGCTAAATTAATCCAGTATTCTTTGTTCTTCATAATAATTTTCCCCTTTCGTATGATTATTCTTTTTCATGCAAAAGTTCTCTTACCTGTTCCCGGATGATCTCCGGCACATCATCAATCGTTTTTAGCCCCTTCTCAATCAGCGCAACATATATCTTTGCCATATCACATGCCTCCCAACACCAGCTCGTAAATTTCCGCAAGGGCAAGCTGCACATCCGTAATGCTCTCACTGTTTTCCGCAAGAGACTTTGTTAATGTCTGTAGCTTCTGCTCTACGGTTTCACTTGCTTCATCCTTGTAAACATAATCCAGATAGTTTTCCGGGTATGCCTGCATATCCTCCAGTGGCAGCTTATCAGCGTCTCCGATGATCTCGTTGTAATCATACTCATAGTAGCTCTCTGTGGTCTGCCCATCTCCCATATCCGAATAAGTTTCCGTTCCCTGTGTCTCATTCAGGCAGAGGAATATATAGATCTTTTCTCCGGACGTAATCGTCTTAACCGGCAGTTGCTGTTGTGAAAATCTTGCTTTCATATTTTATCAGCTCCTTACATCTCTGTAATGTTTCTGTTGTTTTTAGTTTCCGCTGCATCCTCTTGCTACTTGTGTGGATCAGATATCCGTTGTATGACAAGCATTTCTTTGCCAATACTTCCGTCAGGCGCTTTCTGGCCCGGCGGAAGGCACGTCGGACACGTAGGTAAGTCCTCCCTCTGATCTCCGTGTGCGTCCGGTATATCTTATACCCCAGCATATCAATGCAGTTTCCATCAATCCGCCTGATTTGATAAGTCGGTTTGATTTCAAGACCCATCTCTGCGGCTTTACTGACCGTGATCCTTACAGCCTTTTCCATATCCCTTTTTCGGGTGCCAATCATTAGGATATCGTCCATGTAAATCAGGCAGTGCCTGACCAAATTAACCCGTTTTTTGCCGTTACGCATCCGGTACATGTTTTCCATGATCTCATGATAAAGGATGCTCATATATAGGTTGCAGAGGTATTGACTTAAATATGATCCGATACTCAATCCGCGTTCAAAGCTCCCGATCAGGAGATTAATCAAGTCAAGCAGTGGTTCATTTCGGATGTGTCTTCTCAAAAATTCCATCAACTTCCCGTGGTCAATGCTTTCAAAACATTTACGCACGTCCAATTTGACAAAATAGCGCATATCCTTATTCCTGATCCAGTGGGAGATTACTTCCTTTCCTTTTGTGGTTCCGCGTCCAGGTATTGATGCATATTGATACTCACCAATCCGTTTAAAAATCGGCTGTAATCCCTCAACTGCTATGTAATCATAGAGTTGTTGCTTGATATTCTGTATGCCGATACGCCGTAATTTACCGCTGGAGCCATCTACCTTTTCCCGATACCAGATGGCCGGAAAGGATATAGTGTTTTGGGTAATTTCCTGCTGTATCTCCGATATGACAAGCTCTGTAAAGGGATACATCGCCGGCTTGCCATACCGATAATAGATACAGCGTATATATTTTCGGTCAAGGCCAGATACTTGTGACAAATATTTTGTTACGTCATTACGCTTATATTTTTTATTCAGGCAGGCGTATACTGCCCTACTTATAAGACCTCTGTCTGTGATATCAACGTCCTTGCATAATCTTTTCATCGATTATAATTAAGAGGGTTTTCGGTTTTTGCTACTAACCCCGGCATGTGTCTCAACGCATACCCCTACTTGCAATCACGCTTTCGGCTGGCCTTTCTAACTTATTTTAGGATTTCTCAATCCAAAGAGCATTTCTGCTACACCTTCAGGTGCGAAACACGATGCAATGTTCTTTTGATTATTACTATAATATCAGGCGGCGTAATTCCAGTTCTCGTTCCCGAGCCTGTTCCTGCAATTCAGGTAGACCGAACCGGCGACCGCGCCGCCCCCGAGGTGCCCGCCCTGTAAATACTCACGTAATCCAGACGTTGCGCCAGTACCTCCTGCGTATACTCGGTCACCACATCCCTGAGAGGAACTTGATCCTTCCGCCGCCGGATACCACGATCCGGTATCATTATTAATATTGATATCGCCAACCCACCAGTCTGCATTATTTCCAGCGGAAGCTGCCGGAATCGTACCAATATTAGTGTAAGTGTTGCGTATGGTTGCATCAGATGTAGAGTGTGCAACACCTTTAGGGGCCACCAGCACATGTTTTGTGTAATCAGCCTGTAAGTCTATCACCGTGTCAGACGCTACGATATAAGCGCCCACCGCATACTCACGGCCCTGCACCCGGTACGGATGTTTGCTGTCCGTATTGCTCACCGGTGATCCGTCATGATGACCAAGGACGCTATCTGTCAGGCCTGCCACAGCGAACATGGATGACAAAATAATCGGAGCAGAAAATGTATCGTCATAAACATGCGGCATCGTGTTAAATGCAGATTCTTCCGGAATATCAAGATAAATCGCCGTGTTCTCACCATCCGGAAGCGCTTCTTTTCGCAAAACTTTCACATCGTCTGCGTATTCATGAATCGTTGCCTGTCCACGGTCATTATTTGCAGTTCCGCTTTTGTTCCCGCCATATCCGACCGAAACACACGTTCCGAGCGGTATGTTTGCCGCTTGCGCGTTTGTGACTGGGAAATAGGTGTGATTTTCTGCGCTTTGAATGGACGCTTCATACTGAATATTCCAATTCGTAACGCCCGCAAACAGAGATTGTGAATTTTTCGTTGCTCCTTTGATCGCGTTGAAAATGAATTGGAAGGTGTTTCGGCACGCGCCTGCACCCCAGTATCCTTCTCCTTTTTCCTGATAATCCGTAATCATCGAATTATGAGACTGATTGCGTTCTGGCTTTAATCCGGGCTGAGACCTCGGCTTCCCGTCTGAAGCGATACCGGAAACGTATGCGGAGCCAATACACCACGGAACCACAGTGTCGTCTGCCTTTTTACATTCAACCCACGGCACAAGACCTAATTCCGGATGTGGCATATCAGATATTGTAATCAGATCATATTCGGCATTTGATGTGTCCCACGAAAACCAGAAACTCATCTGCATGGCTCCGACGTCCACCGCTCCGGTAGTCTTATATTCGTCCGATCCTTCGATAGCGATAGGACGGGCGGTTCCGTCATCGTCTCTTATATAATTGACGTGTACCCACTCAAAAAGCGGATTCTGGCCATTCAGGTAATCGTCCTGGCCTTCTTCTGTATCGGTGGACGGCTCGAATACCAACCCTTCGTTGTCCAGCAGCTTTTCACCGCTTGGCGAGGGATTTGTAGCAAATTTCCACAGCTTTGTCTGATAGACTTTTCCTGTGCGGCGGAGAGCATAGTAATTTGCGATGGCATTTTCAAGCTGTTTTTGAGTGTCAGTACCTTCTACCGGTGTCACCATGCCATCACTTCCAATTCCAAGCACCTTTCCGGCGTTTTCTGTCCCCTGGTCTTTGTCGACTTTCGTCAGGATGTCTTCGGTAGCCTGGTTGAGCTGTGCTACCTGCTCTTCCGTCATACCGCTTACGGGATTCTCTTCCAGGTATTGATCTACGGCGGCCTGGATTTGTTCTGGTGTGACGGTGCCGCCGGAGCCGCCGCCAGAATTTTTCAGTGCCCGGATAATCAGCGGCAGGATCATTCCAAATCTATTTTCTGTCAAATCCATTCACCCCACTCTCGATCATTTCCCATCATTGCTACATCAGCTGCGGGAGTCTGCGCAATGCTACCGTATTCAATCAGCACATTTTCGTCCATTCCCTCCACTTGTGATCCGGTGGTCGGGAGCGGATCGGTAGTATTGTCAGCCTGAATCCAGACTCTTTGGCTTGTCCCTTCCGGATGCAGCGGATCGCCGCCGTATACTCTCATAATTTCCAATAATTTGAACATGATTAAACACCTCCTTAATCAACAAGAAATACTTCGTGGAAGAATATTGCTGTGTTTTTCGGTATGGATGTATATCCAGCCGATCCCGGTTCAGATGCACGCGAAGCCGTAATTGTCCCGTTTGTGTTTACCCTGATCTGACAAATATTTTCTGCAGCGGTTGTCCCGCTACCGACTACCATTTTTGATGGATAGTAGTCAGATGATGGAAGCGTTCCAAGTGTCACCTCCGTGGTCGATCCTGCAATCTGGTTGGTCGTATTTCGAATCGCCCCGGACACTTCCACTACATTTCCAATTTTCCGGCACTGTGGTATGTGAGCGGATACACCCTCATATTTTCCAGTCGTATTGATCGCCTGCCACCCGGAATCTTCCAAAAGCGGGCTGGTATCCGAAAAGAATTTTTGAATTTTCCCGAATAGTGTTGCAAAATCATCACCGCTTGCAATATTTTTGCGTGTGGAAGCTTCTGTGAAGGTAACTGGTTGCTCTTCTACGTTTTCGATGCTTCCCGGTTTTCCGCGTGGGATGACAAAATCAAATACCGCATCATTTTCCGTTCCGGAATTGGTTACAGATGCGTTTGTTCCCGGTTTCCCTGTGGTCACTGTTCCGACTGACACAGTCGCTGCAAAGTCTCCATTGTCCAGTTTGTTTTCCACTTCTTCTGCAACATTGTTTGCGGATGACGCCGCACTGTTTGCCTGACCGGCTGCCGTATTTGCGGATGACGCCGCACGGTTTGCCGCCTGTGTGGCAGCCGTTACGGCGGAAATAGTCTCATTTGCCTGCGTAATCAAGGACTCCAATGCGGAATATTCATTTTGTGATTCTACCGCAGAATCTTCCGTGATATTTTCCTCCACGTCTAAAATTACGACAAAGGAAGCTGCTACATTACCGTCTGCCGTAATCAGCACTTGCAATTTGTTATATCCAATCTCAGCCATCATCTGAGTGGTCGGATTGATAATCACTACATTGCCGTCAATCTCGGCCTGTGAGAATACTTCAAGGCCGGAAGGTTTTTTGACGTAGGCAAAAGCGGATGCGCTGGCCGGTATCGTAAAATCAGATAAGACAAATTCAATTGGCACGCCATTTGTATTTTGCACGTATTCGATTTTAACTGGAACTTTTTTTGACAGTAATATTTCTCTTCTCATTTCTCACCTCACGCGATTGCAATATAGGTAATATCGACAGATATCGGTGTTCCGTAATAGTTTGGATAAACATCTCCTCCGTCTCTGATTCCAAGTAAAGTGTATCTGCACTCAACCGTAAGAGTAACTGTCGCGTTTTCCTCATCTATTTCGTGTGTGTAGGCCAATTTTGATAAGGCGCTCCAATAATGATCAGCCATACTGTCCGCAATTGGAATCATGGCAGAAGGAAAAGGGACAAAAGAGATACTTTTTCCTTTAAAATTGTCTGGAAGCTGTATAGTCTTTGTTGATTTATACGTATTTACGTTAAAGTTTTCAAAGGTTACCGTTCCGGTTTCCATCAAATAGTGATAGCTTTCTTCTGTTTCTCCATCATGATGCATTAACCCATTTGCGTCCATAGTCGTGTAGCTCCCTTCATTGTCATATGTCGAAAAAGATCCTTTCATATTCATCTGCCCGTTGTCCAGATCCCAGAAAGATTCCCCATCTTTATCAGAAATCCGTCCGGTTACAATTGCATTTGCGATAATCCCGGCCGCCGTAATCGCAGTCGTCCAGTCCCATGACCGTCCGTCAGTCGTCCGCGATTTTGACACTTGAATGCCTTGCGTTCCGATGCCCAAAGCCCCATAGAGCGGACTTGTCGCATCCAGATTTTCAAAAAGCAGCGCCATTACGTCCTGCTTTTGCGCGATATCATATTGAGCACGCAGGGATGTGAGCGCACCGTTTAGGATGCCGGAGACCTGCTCTGCAATAAGCGTTCCGTCAGGTCGGATCACGCCGTCAATTCTTCCGATGCTACTACTTACATTCTGGAAGTAATTGTATTTGAAATCGCCCAGCACCACGGACGATACTTTCTTCCGAATGCTGTCGTATTCCAATTCAATCACCCGCGCTTCGGTATCAACTCCCAGGCGGTTGTGGATACAGTGTACCGTGTCACCCAGTCCGACTTCTTCCAGAATTTGATAGTTTTTATACTGTCTGGTGTTTTGCAGCAGCACCATATCCGCCTCAATGGTCACTTTCGGCTTGTCGAGTCCTGCTTCGTATTGTTCATTACACCGCAGTGTCAATGCAGAGTCCAGTTCTTCCTGATTTTGGCAGACAATCACGCCTTCCTCTTCTTCCTCGTTGGCGTCCTCGGCCATTTTTACATCGTCAAAAGTGATCGTGGCCGCCTTGACCATCGGATAGGCTCCAATGTTCGGGCTATCCACATATCCCAGTCCGGAAAGCCGGTAGCCATTATAGGCCTTCGGGTAGATGCGCGTTACCACATCATTGATGTCTACCTCTTCGCTCAGGCCGTCCACCGGGATATTTTTTCCATATCTCAGTTCCACCCCGTAGTCTCCGCCGACTCTGTTGTTGATAATAACGACAAAATTATTAAATAAAATCTCTCCGCCCCATCGGTTAATGAAAGAGTTGGAGTCTTCCCCGTTTATCGCTTCGATCAGGTTTTTGTCCTGGTAGTAGGCTGTGGCCTGCCGGGTGATGTCGGACTGCCCAGAATATTTTGCGTTCGGCGCGGTCATCATATCCAGTGCCGCCTGCCCGGTCTTTAATACCGGCCGGATATCCGTTAAGTAGCAGTCGTCCAGTGCGTCCATAAAAATTGGCTCCATCGTGGCGGTGATCCCGGAATCAATTTTCCGTACCTTCTTTATCCGGAAAAGTTGATCCTCATTGAATGACGGCATTTTGACTACATTTCCCTCCACGATGTATCTCCAGCGCCCCATATCGTCAATTGGATGCTTCAATTCTGCTTCCCATGCGCCATTTAAAATCGGATGCACAGTAGCAGTTATCGGAGTCAATGTCATATCGCCGTTTGAATCATATAAATGCTCGTTACTTTTTACGGTTTCCACATTAAATCCGATTTCTGCATTTGCCGTCACGCCGCCGCCGCAGAAGAAACAGAAATAGATTCCCGTTGTCCCGGGCGGAAATGCAAATTCGCATTCTGATTGCCCGTCCGGAAAATACTGTATAACCTGGTTTCCATTTACAGTTCCAGCCATTCCAAAGTATACATTTTCTCGGTCGCTTTCGATGGTGGACACCACACGAAAATGATTTCCTATTTCAGACAAATCATAGGTCGCATTCATCCGTGTTTCTGATCCTTCCGGCTGCGTGGAAGTTCCGGATATCTGAGCATAGTTACAATATTCCAGTCTGTAAAAATTTTGCGATACACCTTGATACGGCTGATTTACATGATAATAATCACTTCTGTCAATGTCTGTATACAGATTCATTGCAGACTTCTTTTCCATCGTGACGTCAAATTCCTTGTTTACTGTCTTACCTCCAATGACGCAAAAGCATATTCCGGAGTCAGTTGAATTGTATGGAATAGATAATTCAAATTCTTGCAATCCATCCGGTACAAAATAATAATTTTCATTTTCTTCCTCATCGAACCAGACTCTTGAAAAAAATACTTCATCAATACTTCCGGATATGCTCGTTGTGAATTTTATGATTTTATTCGCGGACGCCCCGCATTTTGCGTAAAAAATTTTAATCATGTCATTTTCATAGGAGCATGTCCCTGTAATCTTGACGTGATATCCGCTTTTTGTCCTTGTAGCAACATATGTCAGTCCATCTTCCGTGATGTTTACATCCTTGACGGAGGGAAAAGACTGATATGCCTGACTCTCATCATATACCTGTATCATAGCGTCCTCCAGTTTGGGATAATCGACAATTTATATCCACTCGTGATCGATATCGTATTTTCTCCTTCTTGCAGCCATAAATCTTCGTAATTTCCGGTCACCGCAATATTATTGATATCTCCATCCGTGCGGTATGCAATCATCAAGTCTGTATCGATCGTCAAGTTTTGGCCTACGGTTGCGCTCATATTTTTTCCATTGACAGTCAAAATACAAGTACCATTCCCAGAAATTTTATAGATCGGATGGCAAATCATATTGGAATTATACAGGCATTCGGCTATGGTTTTTTCGGACTGTCCATCATACAGATAGGAGTACGGCTCACATACAAATTCAGCCGTAAAATTACCCAGCCTGCGGGAAGTTCGTTCCGTGTCAGTGATATTGCAGTACAGGACTTTATAAAAAAATTCTGGATCATCGGAAAAGGATAAATTTCCCGTTCCTCTGATCCATCTTTTTGCCCGCCTGTAGATATCATTCCAAGAATCCGGAGAAGTCAGGAAGTTAAATTCAACCGGAATTGTGATCTGCCCGTAGCAATCATCTGTTTCAATCAGTACGCCGTCCCGTCCTGGGATTTCAATTTCTTCCGTCCGCAGCTGCGGGGAAGGGATGCTCGGCCGCCGGACAGGGAGAATCCCCAGTTCCGTACAACTTTTTCCGTTGTAAATTACTGCAAAGCTCAAAGATTTCTACCCCCTTTTGACCGGTTCGCCCCGGCCTGATTACTGCTGATATACTGATCTGCTGTCCGTCCTATGACTTTTCCGTCAAGGATGATCGGACTGCCCTGTATGACGATATTATATCCCGCCGCAATTGGCGTTCCGCTGCTCATCTCGCCCACGCTTCCGGTCATTGTCGTGGAAATAGTGCCGGATATTGCGCCGGCAGCGTATTGAATTTTATCCAGATTTTGATAGATGCCATTTGCAAGTCCGGTCATAAAGTCAGGCATCCACGTTTCGTAATCTCGTAGCGGCCCTTCGTCCGGGCGCGAGAAGTGGAGAAATGACCTAATCCGGTTCGCCACGCTTGCTACTGCATTGACAATTGCATTTACGCCGCTCATAATTCCGCTTCTCAAGCCGTTGATAAAATCTGCACCCCAAGAAAATGCGCTGCCGATCAAATTGCTTATGATATTTCTCACATTGTTAAAAATGTTGCTGACCGTATTCGGGATAGAAGAAATTGCAGACGATACACCGTTTCGTAAATTTTTAAATGCGTTGACCGCTGTTGTCTTTGCGGAATTTGCCGCAGATGTTGTTTTGCTCTTGATATTGTCCCATGTGGTTGACACCTTTGACCTTATCGCGTTCCAGATGTTGTTTGCTCCAGTTTTAATATTATTCCAGGTATCAATCGTTTTTGTGGCGACACTTTCAGCGGTACTTTGTGCCTTGCTTTTGATTCCGTCCCAGGCATTCGAAACAGCGGTTTTTACATTATTCCAGATTTGTGAGGTTTTTGTCTTGATCGCTTCCCAGGCATTTGATATTGCATCACGGACAATTTCGACAGCATTTGACACAGCAGATTTTACCGTCTCCCACACGCCGCCAAGCCATTCTGTGATTGCGCCCCAATTTTGAATAATCAAAATTACCGCTGTGATTGCAGCAATGACACCGGCAATAATCAGAGATACAGGTGATAGGGCAAGACTTAGCGCTCCAATCGCCCCTACAATCCCAAAGATGACAGGTGATAGCAGCGTAATAGCAGCGATAACCGCTCCGATCACCTTTACTGCGTTTTGTGCCGGTTCCGGAAGCTGCTGAAACCAGTCCACAAATTTCCCGATTGCGTCCGCTGCCGCGCTCATTACCTCGCTCACAATTGGCATGATCTGTTCAGCCAGTCTACTCATTGCTTCATCAAATTTCGCCTGCGCTTCATTTGATTCGACAAGGGCGGCGTTTGTGTCCCGGTATCCCTGCGCCACACCGGCAAGTCCCTGAGACGCCAGAACGTCCATGATCATTTGTGCACGTTCGGATTCAGAATTGGTGCTTTGCAGTTTTTCATTAAAATCATCTTCACTGATTCCAGCCCAATTCAGCGCATCGGCAAATGTTCCGGTTACCGTTCCAACCTGCGCTGTCTCATTGATCGCTTCTGCCAAGCTGTCAATCGGGATGGAATCGCCATACTGCGCCCACGCTCCGATTGCCAGTTCCGTCATTTGCACTAGATCAGATTGCGAAAGGCCAAGTGCCTGTAGGTTTGCCGTTGCTGTGGCTGCCGTTTGCGTGTCACCCAATACGCCGTAAAGCTGGGTATAGACCTGCTCTGTCTCACCTGCCGAATACCCCAGTCTTTGTGAGGACGCTTCCAGCTGCCCCATGATTTGAAGGTACTCTTTTGAATCGTTGACAATACCAATCATGGCGTCTCCGACTCCGGAAATGGTATCGGCAAGATCAGAAAATGCCTGTGCTTTTGTGCCGGTCGCGATATCGTCCAGCTGCTTACTTGCATCATCCGCTTCATCAGCCATTTTCGAAAGACCGGTCGCAGCGTCCCGTGATCCATTTTCAATTTCATCCAGCATATTTCCGTTCTTGCTGATAGAATTATTCAGGCGGTTGATGTAGTTCTGCGTCTCATTCATGGCCACAGAAAGCTTTGATACCGCTTCCGCTTGCTGGTTAAATGCCCTTTCCGCTTTTCCAGCTTCCACGGACGTTTCCCCGTTTTCCTGAGCAGCCTTTTGGTATGCATCTCCCAGTTCTCGGAGTTTCTGCACCTGCTTGGAATACTCCGATTCCAGAAGACTGTATTTTTTACGCTGTGCGTCCAGCTGTTTTTCCATGACGCGACTTTTTGCAATCAGGGCGTCCTGCGAGTTTTCATTCTCTGCAAATTCGCTGTTGAGTGCTTTTAATTCTGATCCGTATTCCCGAAGGGAATTATTAATTGCTTTGATCTGGGAATTGAATTCTTTTTCACCCTTTATACCAATCCGTGGGCCAATATCATATCCTGCCATTTAATCCACCTCCGGTATTCCGTCATAATAAATTCGTTGACTGAGTTTCACTGAGCTGTTTTCGGATGCCGCATAAAAATCAGACAGGTCAGACAGTTCACCAATCGGCATGACTAAAAATTCACGCGTTGGAATCCCCATTTTTCGCGCGGAAACAGAAAGCCACTCAAGCGATTTTACACTTGAGCGGCTTCCGCGTTTTTTCCTGTCTGTTTTGCTTCAACCTCTTTTTTTGATCCGGTATTAATACATTCGGAAATTTTATCTACAATTTCTTCCACTTCTGTGACGTCAATTGCAATTTCAATGACTTCGCGCGGGAGTGGCGTCCATTTTCCATCAATCAATGGTGCATCGTCCGGAGCCGGGATATCTGCTTCGAAATAATTTTTGTAAGCACATCCCTGGGAAATTAAAAGAGCCAGCATATCAATCAGGATATCAATCTCATTGCCGCCAGCCTTTTTCATTTTCTCCATTGCCTTTTGTGTGCTTCCGAATTTTTCCGTAATTTTTTTCGCCGCCCCAAGTGAAAAACTCATCGGATAATTCTTTCCGGCTATTTTTGTGTATACAATCCGATTCATAATCAGCCCCCATTTGTCACAGCGGCCACCGTTCCTACTCCGATTGCCTGATTCTGACTGTCCACCTGCGCCACATATACGGTAGTTCCGTTTGCAGCTGTGATATCTTCGCCGGATGTAAATTCCGTCCAACTAGTCAGCTTCTGCTTGTAAGTCGGGGCGGGCCCTTCCGTGGAATATTTATAAGACGCGCCGGAAATCGGATTCCCGATGGTGATCTTTGTCTGTCCGGACGCTGCCCCAGCGGCAGCAGTCAGTTCCACTTCCTCCAGCACATTCAGCATTGTTTTCAGATATTCCATAGCTGCGTCATACGTGTCAAACCACGCTTCACGCTTCCACGGATGATTCAGTCCGCCAGACGACTGCTCAGATTTTTCAAGCGTGCATTCCAATTCTTTTGTCTGCCATTCAATAGATTCGCCCATCGTAGTAGCAGCTTCAGACGGGATGGATGGAGTTACCCTACACAGCAGCACCGCCCTGTATTTATCCACATCGTTGATCTGCTTCACTTCTACGATTCCAAATCCAAATGGCGTGGATGGCGCGTCATCATCATACACCAGTTCGGTTACGGTGCTTTCTCCAATCGGTGTCTGAATTTCTTTCAGGTTTAGCAGGAATTTTGACGTCCGCTGGTCAAGGTCGGTCGTATTCAGGGTCAGCGTACCGCCATTGAATTTTCCGTAATCGTGCTCGGCAATCTGGTCATCTCCGTAAAGCGGATTGTCGTCTGTCAATTCGATTTCGGAACTATACTCTACTGCTTTTCCGGCAATAAAGCCGTTTGTATATGTGACAACATTGCCATCGTATTTATACCGGCCAAAGACCGGCAGTCGTAAGCCTTTTGTAGCCATGAATTATCTCCTTTACTCAAATTTTCTTTGTAAAGCATCATTAATTTCTTTTTGCATCGCGCTTTCCGCTCTTTTTCGCGCTTTTGTGACAGCAGACCGAAAAACTGGATGTTTCTTTCGAAAAGAAGTGCCGGACTCAATACTTCTCATCAGCATCGCGTTCGGCACTCCATTTGGATATTTCTTTGTCTTGACGCTTCCGTATCCATCCACGCCGGGTTTTGTCTGGATGTAGTCGCCGTCCTTTTCGATCGGCGCAAGGCCAAAGGCGTTAATCAGGTCACCTTTTTGCCTGCGGCTTATCCCGATCAAAGGATTTTCCGGTGTCCCGATAGGCGGCAGACCGTTTTCTCCTTCCTGAATTGGAAGGGCTTCCAGGTTTTGCCGGATCTCATCCGCCACGATTCCAGCGCCTTTATAGACGGCCTGTTTTACAATTCCTTCGGTGTCTTTGTAAATACTTTCCAGTGCTTTCTGGTAGGCGTCAAAATCACCAAATTCAATCGTCGCCATCAGCCCACCTCCCAGACCCATTCATAATGGATAAATTCGGTTTCGTCTTCGTATTGGACGGAATTCAAATAAAAAGAGACGCGGTTGCTTACCAGCGCCTCCTGAATTTTATCTATGATTTCGTCCATATCTTCTTTTGTGTAAAAATCAATTGTTCCCTGTATAGACTGGGCTGTCTTTTGATCGTCACCCTCCACGGATGATCCTTCCGAATCTTCCGCCCAGACAATATATTTATCTGGTTTTTTTATTGCTTCATAATGTGACACCGGTGCTCCAATATTTTTAAGAAGTTCCGGTATGATCCGAATCTTTGAAAGCATAATTTTCACCCAGCCTTTCCAGGGACAATTTTGTGATCCGCAATCCGTCATCATCCAGCTGCGGCTGGATCATCGCTAAACGGTATTGGTTTCCATTTTCTAAGACGCAAATATCCAGTGATGAGATATCATTCCACCCCGGGATATTCACAACAGATTCAATCTGCTGCCGCGCCTGAAGAGCCGTATAATACCGCGTGATGCCCAGCGTGTCATATCCAAAATAAAATTTTTCCTTCTCCACCAGCACGGGTACTGGCTTCATGCCTTCTTCTGCTGTGTTTTCTGTTGTACAGATTGTCAAAATCCCATCGTCAAAGGTCATGATCCACCCCCGCTATGCTGTGAAAAATGGATATTATTCAGCCGGTACCGCAAAAAGCGCGGCATGGCTGTATCTGCTGCGGCTCTTTTTCGGAAAAGATAGGCGGCGTACTGAACCACCGCCATATCAATATCCATATCATTTTCCACAAGAGTAATTCCCTCTCGCTGGATCGCCGCTTTTGCCGTCTCAATCAGAGACTTTAAAAACACATCATTCGCAGATGTCAGCATTTGTAGATCACTTTTCAACAGCGTCAGTCTTTCTTCATCCGTCAAGAGGGATCACCTCCTTAGGCAGATTTTGTCACATTCACCGTGTAGACTTTCACAGCATTTCCGTTTTTGACGGTAATGGTCATCGGATGTGCCTTGGAGTCAGCCGTCCATTTCACAGCGCTGCCGTTTACTACGTTCTTGCCGCCGTAGGAGATTTCCACTGCTGCGGATGCCTGCGCCGGTGTTGCGGTCACTGCGTCAGATGCGTTTGTTGCCGTCACGTTGTAGGTCAATTTGTCCGAATCAAAGGACAGGCTGTAAGAGCCGACAGTCAGATCAATCAGGTCAGCTTCGTTTGCGGTATCGGCAGCAAAATCCATAGCGGTTGTCACGTCCGTGTTATTGATGTTGATTGCCACAAATGCACCGGGGATGATCGGCATACCGTCTGCCCGTGCTTTCCCGCGGAATACGGTGTTGTCCTGGATAAACTGCACGTGCTCGGACTGGTCAATCCGGATATCTGCACGGTCTGCCCATACATACAGATCGCCATATCCGCCGATGATATCGCCGTCCGGGATAAATTCCAGCACATCCACGTCTCCGGTGATGATCGGCAGATTTCCATACAGATTTGCCACAATGTCGCCGGATGCGGTAAAGGTAATCAGTTTGGATTTTAGTTTTGCGTAGGTACGGCTGTTCATCGCCCAGAACTGGTTGCCGCGGGAATATCTTGTGAAGGTATTTCCAGCTGCCAGGGTGAGAGCGCTCCAGAACTGCGCACCATTCATGGAGTCTCCGTTGATACTCAGGATGTTGGATTCATGCAGGTCAACCCATGCGGGAGCATTTGCAGGATATCCGGAAGGCTGTTCATCCTGTGCCAGACGGGTTACAATGCCAAGCGGCATGTGAGAGGATGCACCTTTTCCGTATAGGATCGCTTTGTCTTCGGCCAGGCCGATAGATTCAGAAATCATTTCCACAATCCAGGATGCCAGATCAAGATTGCTTACCGTATCCTCTAGAAGGGAATTGCACACCGGCACGTAGCCAGCTACTTTATAGCCGTCCAGCGTCACCTGATTAAACACGAAGGACAGTTCGTTGATCGCTCCGCACATTTCCGTCCAGATTGCTTCCGGTACAGTTCCAGCAATAGTCTGGCGAGCCTGTCCCGGTACGCTTCTAACGCGAACGCGGTTCAGTAGTTTGGAGTAGCGATACATATTCTCGGAAATCAGCTCCAGGAATACCACCGGGATTTCCAGGTCGCCGCCGGTGATCGCTCTGGTGGATCCTTTCATGGAGCGGATTTTTGAAAGGAATGCTTTTACATCTTCCCTTTCAACGATATTTTCCCTTGTCTCCATAGGAAGCGAGTCAAAGGCTCTTACACTCATGGGCAGTTTACGGATATCTCTGGTAATCATCTCAACACCTTTCCTTTCTTTTCTGATTGGTTTTTTTACAGAAGATGCGGTTCTGTCAATCGGCGGTTCCGCTTCCGTTGCAGCAAGTTCGTCTTCCAGCCCCATAATCTCTTCATTTAGCCTGGCTTTACTTTTTTCATGTTCGGTTTTTTCTGTTTCGAAAGTTTCCACCTGCTCACTCACTGTCTGCTGCTCTTCCTCGGTCTGGGCTTCCTCAATCGCCTGTTCGAGTTCCGCTTCTCTTGCTTCAAAGTCAGCGTCCTTTTCCAGCAGCTCATTCAGTTCACTTCTTTTTTTATCGATTTTTGATCGCAGCATAATTGCTTTTAATGCCATCTTCTTACTCTCCTTTCAGGCGCGCCCTCATAGACTGTCGCCATTCTTCTTTTCTTTGTTTCTGTGCTTCTTCATATTTCTGCCGCGCATCTTCCAATTTTTCGCGGGCGGAAATGCTGGTCGCTTTATAGGCCGGGAAGGTGCAGGGCGATACTTCGTAAAGCGGATCCACCTCTGTGATTTTCGTGTGATAGACGCCATCGTCATCCCACCACTCTTCCTGCCTTGCGATATCAAAACCGAAGGAGCATCCGGTCACATCCCCGCGGGAGACGCGGGCATAACCGTTTACCGCCTCCTGATCCGCTTCGTTGATCTCCACAGAACCAAAAAGTCCGGTTTCGTCTTCCCTGAGCGCGGCGGTCGCATTTCCTGTAGAGCCAAGGACGATATTGCTGTCATGATTCCAGAGGACTTTCACATCCTCTCCGCTCGCCAGATACCTCGCAAATGCTCCGCGCTCAATCGTCTCAACCCAGCCATCCCAGACCTGATAAGGCTCACCAAAAACGGCGAAATATCCTTCCAGATACCTCTTGCCGTTTTCCTCGCGGGTTTTCATATCCTTCATCTGTAAAATTCGCTGTTCCATTTACTCACCTCCCAACTTTTTTTGATCTCCGATCATCCCCGCGGGAATGAAGTTTTCTAGTATGATTAGTTCGGCGTCTTCAGAAATCGGCGGAAGACTCAGCCAATCCCTGACTTCATCACGCGTCATAATTCCGCGGATATACTGATCGTCCGCAATCGCAGCAAGATCTCGCAATTCGTAGTTATATAAGGATCGCGGATTAAATTTGAAATACAGATCCGGACTGTATAGCAGCTTTTTGGTCAGCTCCTGCTCAATCATCTGCGCCAGCGGCATGATCGTGGAGGAAATAAAGTTGTTCCATTCTTCCCGCTTGAATTCCCCGACACCCAACAAAAAAGGCGGCACGCCCAAAATAGCTGCCACCGTCTTTTTATCCAGCTGCACCATTTCTGACAAAGCCAAGTCAGATAGAGACAGCGGACGAATCTGTTCTACATCAAACTGTTCTGCAGGGATGATCCAAGGCTCTCCGGCCTGAGTCGTGTCAATGTAATTTTGCAGTATGCTGGAGCGTCCTTCCGGTGTCGCAAATTCTTCCGTCAGCCCGTCCGCTTTTACAATGATGGACGGTTTCCATTTTGATTGCATAAATCCTTTTTCCGTCGCGGATGCCTGCTTTAAATTATCAGCCACATCCTTCAAGACAACTTGCAGCCCTCTGCCCATCCACGGGTATAGGTCACCAGGATTTAAGATAAAGTGCAGCACTTCATCCGGATCATATTCACGGCCATTAATCGCTACCGTGTAGTCCCATATCCCATCCGGGATAAAGCTGACCATACTGGCCGGAACTGGGTTTAAATCTTCCAGGTATCCCCTGCGGAATTTCGGCCACACCACTGCATTTCCATCGCCAGACAAATACATCGTCCGGACAATCCACTGGACAAAGGACGACCGCGTCATATTACGATTCGGATTGATGTCGATTTTCCGGGAAAGTTCGTCTTTCACCCGAATGTCTCCATCCTCTGTATTTCTCATGAGATGGATAGTCATAGACCCGATCAGCTTTGATATCTGATTGACTGCCGTGATGATTTCCGGGTTGTGATCCAGACTGATGTAGCCTTGACAGGTCAGGGAATCAAATGCTTCCTGACTACACAGCCAGGACACGGTTTTGCTCACCGGCTCGGCTCTGGTCTTCATTTTTCGCTTGCTCTTTTTGCTCATTCCTTTTTACCTCCAAACCATTCTTGCGCTTTCTTACTTCGTTCCAGATTTTCCAGATATCGCACACAAGCAAAAACAGAAGCATCGAATATATCAATCCGTTGCTCCGGTTCTATTTTTTCGTATTGGATCATGTCGTCCGTCTTCTCAACGGCACTCACATTTTCCACGCAATACTCAAATGCTTCGCTGTGTAGGTAATATAAATTTCCGTCTTTCGCGCTCTTTTCGATGTGCCGGAATCCTTCTGACTTTTTAAAGTAATACTGTGGCTGATCTATGATTTTAAATCTAGCCTGTTTCATACCGATAAAATATTCCCGGCAGAATTTACGGTCATGGCCTACCTGGGATATCTTAAATCCCATGTCACGCATTTTCACAAACCAGTTGACCACATCCGAATGGTTAACCGTGGGACTATTACACATCGTCAGCCACCCATCATCTTGCCATCCGAAAAGTGGTATGTTGTCCTGATCCGCTTTGATATGTGCCGCCACCACCGGAAACCATGCGTGGGTGATGATGATATCCACGCCTTTATAATTTCCAAATAGCGCAGCAGTCGTAAGGTCGTGTAACTTCGACAAATCCGCGCCGCCGTACCATTTGATCGGTAGTTTCGACAGCTGTTCAATTGTCCAGTCGTATTTTTCATCAGACCTTCTGAATTCATCAATATTGAAATAAGCTTTCAGCGCATTGGTATATACATTCAGGGATTTCGCAAAAAAATCTTTCCTTTGCTGCGGATCATTCAATGCCTGCATTGCGTCATTCATCAATTCATCCGGTCGTATTGTGATTCCATATCCGGGGTTTGCCATTTCATGTACAGTTGGGTCTGTAAAGTCTACAGTTCCGTCTTTTATGCCATCGGGCGCGCAGCACATGAAAATGAAATACTGTTCATCATTAACAGTGCCGTCCAATACTTTCCGGCAGTATTTTAATCTCTGCCCCAGGAATAACTGTTCGTTATCTCCGGCTGTTGATATCCCGATGATCAGCTTGTTTGTATAAGCTTTCATCGCTTCTTTAAAGAGGTTGTACTGCTTCGGCTGTTTGAATGCATGTATTTCCAATTTGTTATCGCATCAGCTTTTTATCCGATGCTTCTTATCGTTTCCGATAAGTTCGGCATATATTATCATCCAATATGGATGTCGGTCACTCGTGGGAATGTTTTATTCTGTACTCTTTTTGTAAAATAAAAGAGCACAGGTTCAATTCCTATGCTCTACAATGTCGCAAACTTTTTAGTTTTTACGATTATCACGGTATTCACATGACTTCTTTTGTCCATCTGCTTATAGTGGTTCGTGCAAACCCTAATTCTTTCGCTATGTCTTTTACCATGATACCTGATTTTCTCATCTCTACTGCTTTATTTTTAATGTTGTTGATTTTAATATTATAAGCATCATGAGTGTAAGTTATATAGCTAGAATTTGAAATTTTGTATTTTTCCATTATTTCCTGCTTGCTCATTCCACTATTAAAGTCATCCACAATTTTTTTTATAAATCTGGATTTTTCATTTGAACTTTTAAAATATTGGGAAGGTTTTTTTAAAACTCTTGCAACTGTAGCTCGCGTACATCCAACTTCGTCTGATATGCGTTTTCTACTATAGCCAATGGAATTCAGTCTTATTATTTCTTTGTCTCTTTTTTTCTTTTCTTTTTTATGCATATTGATTAATTCGCTGTTTAAATCTTTCCTGACATACACCCAATTTTTACAGGATTTTATTTTAGAAATAACGCCCAATGAAACATTGTATTTCTCAGACAATTCAGCTGCTGCCGTTCCGTTTACCAGTTGCTCCTTTATATTTTCCACATCTTTTTCTGTCAGGGTGGAATTTAATCCTCTGTTTTTAATCCTTAAGCTTTCTATGTGCTCCTTGCTTAATTTCTTTCCGAACATAGGATTATTTTTTCCTCTTTTTGCTTCTCTAGTTTTTTCGGACACAACTTTATTTTTATTTCCTCCCGATTCGAGATTGTAGCCGATATGGCTATCCATTGTTTCAAGTTGTCCGATCCATTTCTTTTCTTTACAATTAAGTTCTTCTAAAGGGCATTTTTCTAAGATTATAAAAGAAAATGAGTTTTCTCCATCTTTGTTGTATGCTCTTTGAAGATATTTATTGTGATGCGTTCCCTTTCTAAGTTCTCTTATATGATCATTCTTCCTTCTCTCCAGATTGTTTGTTTGACCAATATAAGCCTTCCCACTTTTTTTATTAAATATTGCATATATTCCACTATTCACAGTGCCTCACCTCAGTAATATTATACACTATTTAGTCTAACATAGCAATATTGAAGTTTTAGCGTTCACCGTTTTTGACCGATTTTCATTATACTGTTACCAGTATACGGGACAAAATCTATCCGTTATGGCAATGTTGCAATTCAAACTATCTTGTGCATCCGGGTTCGCCGCCAAAGCTCTTATATAAAACATACCATCTGTTAATGTGCTTTCCATGCTGTGTTCGTTGTTGTTATTAATCACTTTGACGGCTCCACCATCTTTAGCGTTTTCCCCCATCCTGTTTACATTGTAATTCAAAAAATTAAAACTCTCCAAGGACTGCATAAGAGCCGCAGACGCAATATAGCATTTACTTCCACTTTTACGATAAAGCAGGGACAAAGACCATGCTAGTGCAGCGGCTAGTCCCGTTTTTCCGTTCTTTCTTGGAACATATATCAGTGCTTCGTGATATTTTACAATATTAGTTCCCGAAAGTTTGAACCCTACAAGATTATAAATAATAAATTTCTGGTAAGGTTCCAGTAAAAATGGCGTTCCTCTTAGAGGCGTTCCGTCCAGCTTTTCCCCCTGCTGGTGACAAAGAGTATTTTCTATGATCTGTATACAAAACTCTGGAGCCTTATAATCCATCCAGTAATCAGGATTTTCTAAATCACGGAAGAATCGATCAACAGCCTGTTTCAATTCCACACAGGCAATCTTCCTGCCGTCTCGAATGCTTTCTGCATATTCCAAGACGACAGGCCAATTTTTATGTTTCGATTTCGGCAAGGGCAGCAGCCAGTCCTTTCTTTTTCATATCTTTTTTCGCTCCTTCTCCCGTGATTTTTTTGTAGCTTGATGGCGTCAATCCAAGTTCCCGCCAGTAAGATAGCGCGGTTTTATTCTGATCGTCCCACATGACCAACAGCGGATTCTTCGTCAGATTTGTTGATCCGCCCTGATTTGTGTGTTCGATTGCGGACTTACCGCCGGACTTTTTGAATTCATCATAAGTCTTGTCCCGCTGCTCCAAAATGGCGGCCAGAGAATCAATGACGCTGTTATAGCTTTCTTCGTGGATGCCTAATGCGTCCAGCTGCTTCAATATGATGTTTTTATACTTTGTTTTGCTCATTTTTTGCACGATTAAACATCCTTTTAATCAAAATATTGCTCAGAGTTGGAA
>OERI01000055.1_pt1 | contig 16580 bp, 17 predicted proteins | sample 1539971 | NCBI WGS metagenome assembly OERI01 (sample SAMEA3891874, study PRJEB23780) | metagenome | biome: terrestrial biome; feature: animal house; material: Caecal content | place: Italy | collected 2015-05-05
TTTACTTGTTTTAATGATGCGAATAAGGTTAAAGCAAATAAGAGTTTAAATTTAAGAAAAAGCGAAAGTACCACAAATAAGCCTATGAATACTTGTAGTTTTTCCATAGGTTGCTTATACTTAAGTTGATTATTTGATTTCAGCTAAAGTCTTTTATTTTCGGTGGCTATGTTGTAATCATATAATTGATCATGTTTGATAAGAGCAAACATTGTGCGTATCAGTTTATGGACTGATGCAATGGCGATTTTCTTATAGCCTTGGCTATTTGAAGATCGTTTTTTCTTGTCATAATAATCAGTTATATGGCAAGGCTGCGTAGCCTTTACCGTCTCCATTTGAGTAATAACTCGATAAAGTATTTTTCTGGCAATATGATTGCCATGCTTGGTAATGCCAAGAGAACTGTCTTTTTCACCAGATTGGTACCTTCCTGGATCAATGCCAACAAACGCATCAATTTGAGCTGAAGTGCTAAACCGTCTTAGATCACCGAGCTCTGCTACTAATCTCACTGCTGTAATTCTAGCAACCCCTGGGATACTCAAATAGATGGATAAAGCTCGAGCGTTTACTGCTTTAGCCAGCTTTTCCATGTAGTTAATTACATAGTCGCGTTCTTGCTGGAGTGAAAATAAATTAGAAATGTTCCTTTGAATAGCTCTAACGATAATACTATCTTTGGAATCATAAGGATAAGCTTCTCTAGCAAAAGCGTATAATCTTGTGGTTAAGTACCGTGCCCTTTGTTGTCCTATTCCAGAAATAGAATTAAGCATTTGAGTTACCTGTGTCTCATTCTTTTCTAGAACATATCCAGCATGTGGGAAAAGACTAACAAGCGCCCAATAAATTCTGCCAGATGGATGAGACAGTATTTCTTCAATTTGTGGGAAAGTGGATTGGAGGTTGCGGTGCAATTGATTTTTAGTAGTAACTATACTCCTAGTAAGTTCTTCATAATAGCGACTGGCATTCTGAAGTTCATGATACTCTCTGGGCTGTGGATCACGCAGCTTTTGCGGGGCATTAAATTGAATTAAAGCCAGGCGATAAGCATCTACCTTATCAGTTTTATTATGGCGTAAATTATTGTCCATTAGCTTTTTCGCTTTAAGCGGATTAAGCTTCAAATACTTAATATGATAATCCTCTAAGAAAGCTTGCAGGCTTAGAGAATAAACACCAGTAGCTTCGAAAACAACTAAAGGAGTTATCAAATATTGGTTCAGTTGCTCATAAAGTTTTTGATAGCCAAAGGAATCATTAGAGATTCTAAAAGATTCGCCTTGTTTGATCCGGTCATTAACCACACAAACTGTGGAAGATTTACTGCTAACATCAATACCGAAAATAATTTGTGATTCCATAATATAACCTCCGCTGTGAAGATAAACCTCTTTATCAACCTATTAATTCTAATTTTCTAAACACGGCATCTAAGTGCCCACAGACTTCGAAGAGACTTAAGAATAGGTGGTAAAGCAGTCCGTTTCTTTTACGACATCAAGTGTCTAAAAAGCTGAAGACTTGATTTGCTTTATCTTCACTTTCTATTTTAGACAAAATAAAAAGTACCAGATCGTGAATCCGTCGATTCATGATCCAACACTAGGTTAGTATGTTTCTTTTCTAAAATTTTATTTTAGTTGAATCGTATTTTGCTAAAATGCAAAAAACACTAACATTACTATTTTTTATTAGAAATCCCAATGAGTTAGCTTATGTAAGCCCCAGGCAGCTGCGCCGCCTACTGCTGATTTTCCAACAAACTTAAGTCCAGCTCTAACCAAACTTCCCATAAGTTTACACCACCTTTTAATTCCAAATACGCTTACCTAATTCCCAAATAAAAAAGCATATCAATTAATGATATGCTACAATTAATAGCGTAAATAAAAAGTTCGTTAACAGATTGGACCCTGATACGCGAACTTAGCCGAAATAATCTCAATTTCTTAATTAATTATAAACAAAAACATGCATTTTTTCAATTCATGAGTAAAAATACATCGTATAAATATTAAGAGTTATGATTACCTCCTAAGTTTGCAGCGAACTGTAAGTTTGAGAGGTTTTTTATTATGCCGAAAAAGACAGAAGAAGAAAATTCATTACACCTTGTTAAAAGCTCATCGGAAAACGCAAAGGACAAGCAGAAATTCAAAGCTCGCCCTAGTTGGGCAGAACCTATTATTGATCAAAACGGAAATACAAAAGGGTGGCGTGCTAAACCAAATCTTTTGGCACAGACTATTTTAGACGAAAATTATATGTTTTCTGCCGTTGATCAAAGCGGAAAATCAACAATGTATTTATACAACGGTGACTATTGGGAACCGATTGATGTTGCTGGTATGCGTAATATTGTTGCTAGTTACTTCTATGATGACGATCATCAACACTCCTATGATCTACTGAGTAGTAAAGTGGTTAACGATACTGCTAATCTTGTTTCAGCCTTAATGGATAGGCGAAAATATGAAGATACATTCGATCAGGACGATCCATTAAACATGAACCTGAATTACGTTCCATTTGATTATTATGATTATGATATTATGACCAATCAGAATGTAGAACATTCACCTGAACGCTATTTCACGTATAAGCGAGATTATGACCTTGAAGATGGTGATGCGGAATGTACGAATCAATGGTTATTGGAGAGTTTGGGCGGTGATGAGAAGCAATTAGAACTGATGAAAATATTCATTGGTGCAAGCTTCTACCGTTCGTACAAGCCACTTCAATTCATGATCTTCTTAACTGGTGAAGGTGGAGATGGTAAGTCAGAATTCTTAGACTATTGGGGTTCTAAGCTAATAGGTTCTAGGACTAACTCTCATCTATCATTCGATCAAATCGTTAAGACAGGAACTAACTTCGCACTTGCGGAACTATACCACAAAGAACTTAACACTTATGATGATTTGAATGCATCGTACATTGATTCATCAATGATGGGTACTGCTAAGCAATTAACGGGTGGTAACCCCTTCGATGCTGAGGTTAAGAACAAGGGAAATTTACGTTTTGCTAACTACGCCACAATGGTATTTGCAACTAATGACATGCCAGAAATCCAGAATCTAGGATATGCCGAAAAGCGTAGAATTTATATTTTTAAGTGGCATAAAATTCCTAACTTCGAGAAGAAATATGGGATGCTTGCAATTACTAAAGAGCGTGGCGCATTTGCTAAACAGTGTATTGATGCATTCTCAATAGTTAAGTTAGGTAGAGACACTGGAAAATCTCAACAAGACGTACTTCCAAAATCCGAAGCCATTGAGGAGAATTGGAAACAATTCCAGCTTGATAGTGACCCTGTAGCTAGATTCATAGCTTCAAGATGTGAAGCTGACCCTGAATACGTGGGCGATCATGGTTGGATTGTGGGTAAGAAAGAACTCTATGATAACTTTGTAGAATGGGCAGATAAACACAATTTAAAAGTAAAAGGCATGACTGATCGAAAATTTAATAAGAAGATGAAAAAATTAGGCTATCATCAAGCAGTTAGAAGAATTGGGGGAATAAATACCAAAGTTTGGATGAACATAATGCTTTTATCCGGTAATGTGGAAAATGATATTGATTCAGAAATTGGTCTAAAAAAATTAGATTACTAAAAGTGCCCCGAAAGGGGTTTTTTTAGTGGTGCTACCAAAAGTGCTACCATTTTCGGTAGCACTTTTTTGTTAATTTTTATTAATATATCAACGTTTATAGGGCTGCTACGATGCTACCGTTTTTTTTTAGTTCACACAGCCACACATATATATATATGTGTATGATTATTGGTCTATTTTTATTTATTTTATTATTTTTATATTTCAAAAAAAACGGTAGCATAGTAGCACTAAAGCTTAAAAAACTGTTATATCAAGGATTTATAGGTGCTACCATTTTTAAAATAATTGGTAGCAATCGGTAGCAGTTAAACTAGAAAAGGCTTAAAAAGCCTATTATACCAAGGATTTATAGGTGCTACCTTTTCGGTAGCACTTTTGGTAGCAAATTATACTAGAATATATATGTAAGCTTTTAAGTTAGGCTAACAAGAGGCAAGTTAACATGAAAATTAATAAAAATAAAACTTATACAGTAACTCAGATCGCTGATATAGCAGGGGTTAGCAAAGCTTCTGTAAGTAGGTGGTTATCAGATAGGCATGTTAGCCCTGACCACACCAAAGGCAAGGCTAAGTATTTCAACGCAACATACGTTGAACAATACTTAAAAGCCCATAAATCCCCACGTAATAAGGTTTCAGAGATCCCGTCTACTACGGAGTTGTTGCAAGAACAAGTAAGGCAACTAACTGAAGAAAACAAGCGATTAATTGCCAGAATTGAAAAGCAAGACCAGCAAATAAAAGAAAAGGATCAACAAATTGCTAACTGGACAAGTCAAAGTGCAATCATTAGTAAGTTAGCTAACGATTCGCATAATGTGGCGCAGAAGTTGCTAGAAAGTAGTAATTCCAGTGTTGACAGCGATAATGAAGAGCCGAGTTCAGTTGAAGAAGTCAATAATCAATCAAACGAGAATGTTAAAAAATCAAGTAATAGTTGGTTTAACCGTCTTTTCAAACGAAAATAAAAAATCAAGTAAATACGACGAGTGATACGTCAAAAGAAATTTATAAAGAGAAAATAATTTAGCATTTTATGCAAAATAATGAAATTACCCCGTAATCGATCGCCTTATTCTATGCTTAATTGTGGAAGCAAAAGCTTTCTAAATTAGATAGAAAATGGAAGGTGTTCTAAATGAGCAATTTCTCGAAATATGAAATCTTTGAGGCTGCTGTTAAAGCAACAAAAGACAAGACACTTACTTTAAAGGACGTTGAAACTCAACTTAAGAAGTTAGGATTTTCAGCTTCAGATAAAGAATTTTCAAAAACTACTAAATTAGCTGTAGTTGATCGCTTTAAGTTAGAAAAGGCTAAGAAGCAATCAGATAAGCAAGTAATTGCTTCATTGGAAAGGGAAGTACAAACCTTGCGTCAACAACTTAATCAACAAGACAAACTTGCTGAATTGTTGAGTCAAATTGATGCTAAGATTGATCAATTACCAGAAAAAATTTCTGATTTAATTGGTCAAAATAGTGAATCAAAAGTACATTCAAATACTTCTATTGAAAGTCAATCTGATGATCAACTAACTTCAGTAAATTCGTTGATTGATAATTCTGATCAGTTAAGTGTTGCTGCTGATAATCCAGATGATGGTTCTGAACAGAACTTTGATTTCTACAATAACGACGATCAATAAACATAAAAAAGGAGTGAACAATGAAGTGTTCACTCCTTTTTTATGCCAATTTTTCGCTTCTTAATTTCCTCCATAAAGGTGGAGGAATACTGTTACACCAGTGATTGATAAACTCCATAAATATGGAGGAAATTTCTTGTGATGATAGCATCTACTAAATTGAGGAATCGCTTGGTACTACCAAGCTATCATGCATAAAACTTTGTGCATGATAGCAGATTTCCTTATGCTCTTTACTGAGATTTTAGAATGTATCTAATCCTGCTATTTATCTTCCTTCTCCTAAGTAACTTTGTAAGACGTCTAATCGATTATGACCCATATATTTGGACAATTGATAGTATGCGCCATACTGTGCTTGATAAGTACCGATTCGATAATTTTGATGTAGATTAATGGTTTTAACTCCTTTAGAGTACCTAGTTTTACCATTAGCTTTTATGCCATTACGATAATAAATTGTTTTCTGTTTGGTACCGCTAAATTGATGTTGATTAAGCTGCTTGATCATATGTTGAGCGTAATTAGCTCGATGAATATGAGTGGGAACATTATGATCAAATGAACGATAAAAAGGTTGATTGTTTTTTAAATTATGACGAAATTCTGCTTTAGATTTCGGTCTTTCAGAAATAGGTCGAATTTTTCCATGATAAATTTGTTTCATTTCTTTTTGCAAATCTTGTCGACATTCAGTCCAACGAATCTTGCCACCTTTGCCCTGTACAATTGCAAATAATCTACCATCTTTAGTTTGATAAAGTGATCGATCACCTAAACCATCTCTGCCATTTTGCGAAGTACCACCAGTTAATTCTCGCCGCCTTAAACCAAAAGCACGAATAGTATCAATTTGATTTTTATATTGGGCGTAAGTATGAGGATGAGTATTAATCCATTCTCTGCTGTTCATCGATTTTTGTCTTTGTTTTGCCAATAAAGTTGATCTTTTTGGCATGCCAGGCAGCTTGCTTTTTTGCAATTTTTGGTTTGTTTTCCAATGGCCAGAGCCAATCATTATGTGATTGATCATTAAAGCATCTGATCCGATAGTTGAAGCAGAATATCCTTGATAGCCATTCACGTGTTGATCACGTTCATACAATAGATATTTTTGAGCAAAGTTAGGCGTGATGTCTTCCATTTTTTTAATATTATTTTCCCGACAAAAATCCGCAAATTTTTGAGCTCTAGCCCAATGTTTTTTATAGGAGTTATCTGAAAAAATATGACGGTAATCAGCTATCTTGCCGTTGTGTGCTTTCTTTATTTGTTGGCGAGAAGTTTTGATGCCATTTTTTCTTTGTTTGATCAATTCTGATCTAAAAATGTGCCGTAAATTTTTAGGCATTTTTACCCTCCATATTTAAAAAGTTAAAACGCCGAGCCAAGCAGGAATTTTTCAATTCCAAATCAGCAATTTTATGTCTTGCCATCGACACGCGGCTCGTTCTAAGCAACATTACTTTCTACTTGCCTGCCAAAGTGGGACTTTTTTCGAAAATAATGCATCTAAGCCTACTATTAAAAGTAGGTTTAGCAGTGATAGTCGATTGAAGCGAGCGCTGATATCAGCGCCTGCGACTGTCTCTTTCTGCTCCGCAATGTTTTTTAGCAATGAAATTTTTTATCAAAAATTTCAAAGCCAAAAACAAAGCTACGCTAAAAAGAGACAGCCGCTTTTTTCACCCCAACCTATCTTGCACAACACACGCAACAGCAAGTTTGAAATCTGTTCCAAGCTAATTTTTCTTTACGAAAAATTAGCAAGTCACGCTTTCAAACTGCGTTGCTCTTTCTAAACAAAAATGCCATCCAGGAGCAAGTTTCCTACATGACATTTCTACAACCTTTTCAATTAATAAACTCACCTTTAAAACAATGGTCTTCCTCTAATTAATACCAACATTTTTACTACCTTTTTCCTTTCTATTAATAAACAATATTTGGACCAACTTTACATTTTTGGCCACTCCTTTTAATTCAAAAATTCTTCAATGGAAGCTATTTTTGAACTAACTTTTGAGAACAAAAAAGCCGCGCTTAAAAAATAAAAAAGTGCGACCTTAATAATACTCAAAAAATTAAATGCCCTAATCGCAAACACATGCTTGGAATTTAACCCAGTTAGCAGGATTAGGCTACTAACGCACCGGAGCTTTTCTGTTAAACAATTCAATCATAACCTAGCTAGTTCCGTCAGATACATCATCGGTTACAATCTTGCGACGCTCAACCGTGAGCCTCAAATAAGTAAAACTGTCGACAACTGTGTCGATTAAATAAAAAAATAAAAATAAAAAAATCTTTACATAGATAATTATAGCATTAAGTCAGAAATTAGCTTTGAATAATGATTTTCAAACAAAAAAGACGGTCTTATGTGACCGTCCATTCTATAAAATTTTTCTAAAGTTCTATTTTTCCGACAATCCAACTATAATCACTTTTTGTATTCATATGTTAAGTTTTAGAAAAGCAAAGAGGAGAATCCCATAAGAACGGGATTCTCCTCTTTGTATATATTATAAATAAAAAAGCGGTCATAAAGACCGCCCACGCTTTGCATGACTAAAGTCATGTAAGCATCCATATTCCTAAAATTATTATAGCACGAACATGATAAAATAGAAATTGCATGACTAACCATGCTCAATTTTCCCTAGTGGTGGAAAGGAGGCAAGTCATGAATACAGTATCCATATTCCTAATTTGTGTTCTGTTGCATGAGCTTCATTTAGTTCTTCATGAACTAAATAATTTGCTCGATAAGTAATTATCAGCAATAGACACGACCAGAGTCATCGGCAGTTGTAGAGTCGGTGGCTTTTTTATTTTGCTTCAATTCTCTAAAACGCCGATAAATAGTCGCTTTAGACATGCCTAATTTCTTGCTGATTTCAGAATAACTCATGTGGTCTTGGGTATGCAACTTCCAAGCAAAATTAATTTGTTCTTGATCATATTTTCTTGGCATACCATCATGAAAATTAGGATTATTAGCTTTAGCCCATGCTTTGCCCTCTTGGGTTCGACTAACAATCAAATCTCGCTCAAATTCTGCAAAGGCACTAAAGACAGTGAAAATTAAACGTCCACTTGGTGAATTATCAATCGTTCCAATATTTAAAACCCGCAGAATGACCCCCTCAGCATTCATTTTCTTTACAATATTAAGTGCGTCTTGGGTATTTCTAGCTAAGCGATCTAATTTAGTGACGATCAAGGTATCGCCATTTTTGATTTTGGCCATTAATTTATCAAATTCAGGTCGATCAGCAGTAGTGCCAGTATATTTATCTTTGAAAATTTTAGTGGCTCCTGCTCGTTTTAAATCCTCAATTTGCGTTGCATAATCTTGTTGAGCAGTCGAAACACGGGCATAACCATAAATAGTATTTGTCATAATATTCCTCTTAATCATGATAGTAAGTTATGAATACGGCTTATGTCCTGATTTTATAAGATTTAGTATTTGTATTCAAGACTTTCAACTCTTGATTACAGAATTGCAATAAAAAAAGCTTTATTGAAATAAAGCTTTTAATCTTATTTTTTATAAATTAATTCTCCACCAAGGGTCATATACATTAGTTCTCATCTGTAACATCTCCTTTCAACGTAACAAGTTATTAGCTTTAAAATTCTAAATGAATATGAATGTGAAAATTAGGTTGTGCTTTCATAAACAAATTTTTCCTTTCTATATAACTCTTCACGCTATTTTTTCAGTATTAAAGTTCAATATCGACATCGATTACAATATGACGATTAGGTTGTACTCGCATAGTTATGCTCCTTTCTAAAAAATCCTTTTAAAGCTTAATGCAATAAATTTTTTCAATTTATTACAAACCTCTTCTTTGCCAAGGTCTGTCTCCAAAAACAATGCCCATAAATAATCTCCCCTTTCTTTAACTGTATTAATTTAAATTTTTACTTATATGGTGTAATCCATATTGGTAATGCTGTTTTTTGCATTTTTTATTTCCTTTCTATGTGATTATTATTTATTACCATGTCTATCAGCAGCTAAAGTTACATATACTAATGCAGTCATTATAAAAACTCACTTCCTTTAAAAATTGAATTTAAATAGTCAAAAGATTTTTTAATTTACTTAAACTTGATTAGCAAATCCTCTACAATACTTTCAAGTTTCTTTTTTTCTGAAGATCTTTCGATCTTAGTCCCTTTTTCTTCCTTCTTTTTGTTTTCAGTCATAAATTACATTTGATGAATAATAGGTCTAAAGATACAATTAAGATTCATCTTAGAATCACCTCCTTATATGTACTGAAATATTTATTTTATTTATCAATACCGAAAATTACTCCAACTACTAAATTATTTATTTTTTGCATTTTTTATTTCCTCGCTTAATTAATTTATGCTTTAAGTATATGAGAAGCGCTAGTAAAAAAATAAAAAAATCGTATTTGAACATTTTCGTAAAAAAATATTCAAATACGACATTTTTATATATGATCATTTAGAAATTCTTCTAATTCCGTGCCATATGATTTCATTCCAGTTAGTTTCATATTTTTTATAATTGCTCGACAAGCATCTATGTCTTCTTGATTACCATTGAAATGGTAATTAGTTAAATGTTTGTAGAACGAAATTACACTTTGATAGAAATAAAATTGTGGCTTAACTGGCAATTTTTCGGCATTAGAAATTATGTAATCTACATAATTATAATTATTTTCTTTTATTGATAGATATAGTAGATTGTCCATTATTGCTAGTAAAACTTCTTGGCTCTCAGTATCATTACTATCTATAAATTTATTAATAGCATTTTTAGTAATCATTACATTACTTTCAATATCGTAAAATTCCATAAAATTACAAAAAAGATTTAACTTTTCTTTAGTAACATCTGGAATATTAAATACTTTATCTTTTAAAGCATTTCTAACTTCTAAATTTGGCTCTTCGGTTTTTGTCTTTAAATTTTCAAGCCATCCATCAATAAGTAAAAGATATTCTTCTTTATTAGGTACAGTACTGCTATCAACTTCTTGTCTTATTTCTTCGATTTTCTTTTTATTTGAATGATAATAAGCATCCAGCACATCATTTTCCAACTTGGCTATATACTCATGCTGAAAATCTCCTTTTAGACTAAGTCTTCTAAAGAAGGTCCACATGGCAATATTGTTATGTTCTAGAATTGCAATAAGATCTTCTACAGTAATTCTATGTTCATCCTTTTCGACTTTCGAATAATATGAGGTACTTACAATTCCATCTGCAAATTGTTTTTGAGTGAGTCCTTTTTTCTGACGATATTCCTTCAATAATTCTCCAATTGTCATATTCTTCCCTCCAAATGTTCAAATACGAAATTTTTAAAAATAATTTTAATTCCTTGCTAGGATTAAATCAACATTAAAACAAAGGAGTTAAACATTATGAACGTATTTTTGAAAAACAAAGATTACAGAAGATTTTCAATCGCTAGTTTCCTTTCAGGGACTGGGGACGTACTTTTTTACTTAGCATTTATGACTTATGCAAGTAAATTACACAATTACTCACTTGCATTATCTTTAATCGCAATTTCAGAATCAATTCCTAGACTTTTTGAAATTTTCTCTGGTTACTTAGCAGACAGAACACGTAATAAGTTTAAGAATATCTTCTTAATGGCTGTAGTCAGATTTATTCTTTATGCAATTGTCGGATTCTTATTTGTAGCTAAAGTTTCAGATTGGAACCTAGTAATTGCAGTTGTAGTAATTAATTTCTTCTCAGATACTTTTGGTTCTTACTCAAGTGGTTTAGTTGCTCCATTAGTTGCTGATATCGTAGGTAAAAAAGATTTTGGTGAAGCAGAAGGATTTACAAGTGGTGTATCAGAAATCATTAACATGGTGGCTCAATTTGTAGGTTCTGGTTTGCTTTTATTCATGTCTTACTCCAATTTAGCATTTGTTAATGCATTTACATTCTTGGCAGCAGGACTTTTATACGCTAGTGTTGGCTTAAAGCATAAAAAAGACGGTCAATCACTTGAACCAAAAGAAGTAAACGAGCAAAAGTTCTTTGCAACTATGAAGTCATCATTTACTCAAGCTAAAAAAGCTCATGGATTATTAACCATCATGGTTATTGTAGGTTTGCTCAACGGGGTATTAGGAGCAATGAGTGCTTTAATTCCAATTGTAATGGCAGGACACAAGTCAACAATGTTAATTGGAAACTACAGCTTTACTATGGCTGTAATAGGTGTATTAGTTAGTTGTGGTGCTGCTTTAGGTAGTATGTTCGGTCAGCAATTATTCAGAAACGTTTCTGCATTTACAATGACAATTATTGCTGGCGCACTTAGTTTTTTAACTACATTATCTACACTTTCAGCCCACATTTATGCAGTTTTACCATTCTTTTTCTTGTTAGCTGCAACAGCCAGCATCTCTTCTATTAAGTTAACTCAATGGTTGGTTAACACAGTTGAACATAAAATCTTAGCCTCAACTGTTGGCTTATTAAATACTTTTGCAATGGCATCATCACCTGTAATGACTACTATTTTTACTACTGTTTCTGGTATGAGTGACGTGCGCTACGCATTAATTCTTTTACTAGTTGTAGAAGCAACGGTTTTCTTTGTAACTATTAAGATGAGTGTAAAAGTTAAGAAAGCAGAGGCGGAAGATAAGTCAGCCGCTGTAGTCAGTGAATAATATCAAAATTAAAGTTTAGCTTCTAACAACAAATTGATTAATTTGAAAATTTTACAATACAAAAAGAGAATCCATCATTATAGGATTCTCTTTTTTCATACGATTTAATAAAATTTGAATTAGTAATTCTCCATCATTAAGTCGGGCGCATCATATCCTTCTTCTTCCGCAAACATCTTGTATGCTTCGCCAATCATTCTATTGGGAATACCATATGCTTTTACGAAAGATAATGGGTCATAAAAATTATCTTCTTGGGCGCATGAATACTTGTAGAGAAGATGCAAAGAATATATATCTGCATCTTTTTCTTCTTCAATCTGCGTTCCATAAGCAATACAATAAAGCTGCTTCGTATTAGGTCCACCGAGCATAACATGTCCTATCTCATGACCTATTGTAAATGGAACTTCATCTTGATTATGCCAGTTCATATTTATAGCAATTTCACGTTTCCATTTCCAAGCAAGAGAAGGATACCGTGGGTTAGTCTTATAGAAAACATAGCCAATATCATTATCAAAAGCATAATTAAACAGATAAGTAATTAATCTATTCTTTCTCTCACTGTTGTCCACGATCATTTTTACGGGCACGCCTTTCTCTAATGTCCTTTTCCATCAGTTCTCGAACCATATTCAAATATTCTTCGGGAACATGATAACCATGATATGAATAAGGAACTTCATGATCCAAAGCAACTGTTTCTTTCTGGTGCGGATTAGGGTCATCGGTTCTTCCGCTTAAATAATCTGTAGAAGTATGTAAGACCTTAGCAACGGCACTTAAAGCTAATGAACCAGGCTTCCTGTCTTTCCAATTATAAATAGTTCTTTTTCCTAGTCCAGCTTTATCGTTAACTTCTAGCAAGGTTAATTTATTTTTTTTAGCTAATTCCTTAGTACGTTCAAACTCAATCATATCAAGGGTTTCTCCACTTTTTCACTAAGCAAACAATATGCTTTTACGTATTTTTATCTTGACTAAGTTCGTAGATAAGCATATTATATAAATCGTCAACAAGTTGTGATTCAACTAATCACCATAAATCTTATTTAGCAGTGAGGATTATGGCATTAGCAATATTTTTATACACTAATTGTAGTATATAAGCATACTATTTTCAATATTTAATATGCTTATGCATAGAAATATTTCAATAACTTGCTGGCAACTCACAGAGGTGATGTCCAATGGACATTTAGCCCATCCTCTAAATAGAGAGGTAGGTGAAAGTAATGGATATCCATGATTATGTTGAACTGACAACCCTCGCGTTGTGGTTCATCAGCATTATAGGTATCGGCATTCTAAGTCGTGTTCACTTTAAAAACAAAAGGCTGGAACAGTTTCGTATTACTGCCGATGATCTGATGAAAAATTACGTTGGTTTGTACAACAAAGAAAGCTTAGCCAGCGACCAAAAAATCAATCGGATTGTCAATGCAGTAGTCGACGGACTAGAAGCCAAAGGTTTTAAGGTGGAAGACCAAGATGTGAAGGATATTTTTGCGAAGGTCGCAAAAATTATTAATGAAAATTCTTCCAAATAGGAAGATAGAAAATTTTTTGGAGGTTTTATTATGAGACAGGCATTTAACATTTCAGCAAGTCACACAGCTGACTTAAACACAGGCTACATGGCAGTAGCACAAAAAGGTAACGTAGGTTCTAAGTATATTTACGCAGAGCAATTACGTAATGATCAACATGAAATTCATGTTTTACGTGGTTATGCAGGTAATGTAACTACTCCAGTAGTTACAATGTATGGTAGTGCAGGTGGTCACACCCAAACCTGGGAATATTCAGGTAGATCAGGTAAATGGTTTGTAGGTACAAAGCCAGGTCCTAAGTGGGATAAGCAAATTGCCCGAGTTGATATTAATCCTCTAGGTAAAGTATTCTACTCAAACACTGATTTGCCACGTTTAGCATATTTGAACCGTGCAGGAAATTACAATTTTGCAGGTACTGAATTAGATCGTGCAGAAGCTGCAGTATCACCAGATTATTCTAAGTTCTTGTTAGCTACTGTAGATAAATCAGGGAACGGCTACTTTACTATTTACGATAATAACGTAATTAACGATCAACTTGATAGTGTTGAATACAGTAATGGTTATGTAAACTTAGATGGTGTATCTTACTTAGAAAGTTTCATGGTACCTAATTTTGTAGGTGTTGTGACCTCAATCCAAGGTTATGATCTTGATAATGCAGGTAACATTTATGTTTCTAGTCAATTGGCTCCAGATACGCTTGGCGGACATTATCATAAAAAGAATATCTATAAAATTCCAACCTTCGCTAGAACTGACACTGATAATTGGTTGCAAATTAACTTAACCGATAATGCAGGACCAATCAACATTTATGGTCAAGGTATGCATACTGAACTTGAAGGTATTCAAATCCTTAATGAAAATCACGGTTACTTAACTGTTGCATATCACAAGACGGTTAATGGCAAGAACAAGACAGTTTCAAACAAGATTTATGAAGTAAGTTGGAGTGAATAAATACTAAAAGGGGTTGAATCATATGATTCAACCTCTTTTTTGTTGCTTTAAATCTTGTAAAGAAAGATAATTGAAGTGTTAGAGATAAAAATACGAGGATGATTAAAATGAAGAAGAATAAATTTATTTTAGCTTCAGTTGCAACTTTAATGGCTGTAAGTCCAATGCTTTCATTCAGCTCACAGGCTCACACAGTTCAAGCTGCAGACACCAATATTACCAATAAAATGATTATGCACACTGCCGTTGCTTATGATAAAGACGGCAACAGCACTGGTGTAAAATACAATGCATTTAGTTATGCTAAATTAGTAGCTAATCCTGTAAAGATTGGCGATGGCATTTACTACAAAGTTGCCGACAAAGACCAATACTTAAAGGCTACCAACATTGACGGTGTAACTAGAAGAATCACTCACAACACTTACATCTATGTAACTTCTACTCGTCGTACTAGTTACCAAAACAGATGGAAGTTATATAAGGGTCAAACAATCACTACTTACGGTGGTTCTTACAGATTTAAGAACGGTAAACACTACTTCAGAGTAGGTGGACCAGCTAAGCAATATGTTAAATCATACAACTTAGGACCAGTTATTAAAGCCAATACCACAATGGCATCAGGTAGCAACAATACTTCATCAAATACCACTACTAATAAGCCAACTGACAATAATACCCAACCAGTAGGTAAAGATGAAACTACTGTAACTGTTAATGACAGTCTTGGTACACCAATTGTAACCTTTAACCAAAATGGCAATGTTGTTCAAGTCAGAAATGCAAAGAATGGTGAAAAGTTCACAGTCGATTACTTAGAAAAGGGTTCTCGTGCTGATAAAGTTGCCGGTTATATTGGTCAATTTGGTGGAGACCAAGCCATTTACCGCATTAAAGGTACAAACAATTGGCTTTACTCCATGGGAGTTAAGCCAGCATCTAAGCTTCAAGTTCATAACTATAATCTTGAACAAACTTCAGTTATTAAATTTACTCAAACTACGGATTTGTATAATGCCGATGGTTCTCTTCAGAACATTAGAATTACCAAGAATTCTGAATGGTGGAGAGTAGACAAATTATTATACATTTGGGTTCCAAGTGAAAATAAGGCTGAAAAATTCTATCACTTAGCACCTGATTCCCACTGGAAGGATGTCCTTCGTTTATCAAGTAATGGACAATATGTAAATGATCATATGCCTATTAAAGATGCATATGTTAAGGCTAGCGATGTCCAATTCATTGAAAATAGTGTTAAACTAACACCATCAAATACAACCGCTGAAGCAGAAGCCACTGCAAAGAAGTAAATTTACACAATTTAAAAACCCGTAAAAACTAGATGTTTTACGGGTTTTTGTGTGCCTAAATTAATAATTACTTTCCTTATTAATACCTAATTTGGCTAACAAAATATCTGCGCCTTCTCGTTGCCAAGTTTTACCATTTCCTGCTAGTTCATACTCAAATAATTCATCACGTATTTTTTCAATTTTTTCTAACTTAATAACATTATTTTCTAAAGTATTTTTAGATAAAATTAGCTCTTCAATTTCAACTTATGAATACAAAATAGTTTAATATCTTCCACGATAATACTTTTTAAGTTCTTGATATAAAGAACTGTTTTCTAGCAAGTACTTTTCATTACCAGAAGAAATAATTTTCCCATTTTTAAGTAAGATTATGCGATCATTATCTTCAAAATTAGATAACTTATGAGTAATCGTTATAATTATTCTAGATGGGGTAGGTGTAGTTGTATTCTTTTTAAATAACAGTTTTAGTGTAAACAAGTTATTCATGCTTTGTGCAGGATTTGTACTCATGGATATAGTAATTTTAGTGTTAGGAATAGTAGCTTTAAATCTTTGGGTTAAAATAATAAATAAGCACTAAATTTTATATACTCAAAAAAGAAAAATACTGATAATTTACGTTAGAATAAACGTTAATTATCAGTATTTTTTCTACCCAAAGTCAAGTATTATCAATGATTTAAGAAAATAAGTTTACTTGTTTTAATGATGCGAATAAGGTTAAAGCAAATAAGAGTTTAAATTTAA
>OERI01000062.1_pt1 | contig 15119 bp, 17 predicted proteins | sample 1539971 | NCBI WGS metagenome assembly OERI01 (sample SAMEA3891874, study PRJEB23780) | metagenome | biome: terrestrial biome; feature: animal house; material: Caecal content | place: Italy | collected 2015-05-05
GGTCAGCTGACACAGATGCTTGCGTGCGATGGAGTGGAGGGTCTCTGTGTCGCTGTCCAGCTCCTCCTTGCTGTCGGCCAAATGCACCAGAGTCACCACAGCGAACATCATCCGCTGATCCCTGTTGGTCAAATCATCCAGCATTTCCTTGGTTTCTTTCCGCTGCTGCTCCATATCGTAAGGAAGAACAGCGGAAAAGTTGTTGGCTGCGTTCTGCTTTCGCTGCCAATTGGCGGCGTTAGTCTCCACCCCTAAGAGCTTGTTCTGGATTTCCCGCACCGCTTCATCGGTGGGGACCGGCAGGATGTCAATGGAGAGCATGAGGCTGCGGTCCATGTCGCAGAGTTCGGCAATCATGGAATCCTTGATGTAGCTGGCATAGCCCTGCAAATACAAAACCCTGCCCCAGCGGTCGTTGAGGCGGAAGTGGTCTTTCTGGAATTCCATGCTGTCCGGGCAGAGCCAGTCCTTGAAGCTGTGCCCGTTTTTCATCTGCTCTTTCAGATTGAATTCAAAAGCGGCAGGCTCGCCGCCCTTGAAGAAATCCCGGAAGATCTGCAGGCGGGTTCCGATATCCAGTTCCCTTCCTATGGAGGAAAGCTGGGAAAGGTGGGTAATGAGGTCGGTGCCTACACGGGCAAAATAGGTGCGGGCCTCGTCGATGGTTTTCTTCGCCACCGTGATGGTGATGTAGCGATCCTGCACCACGCTGTTGTTGGTGCCGGTAACCTTGGAGAGCAGCATTTCATTGTACTCCCTGCGGAAATGGTCCAGGCCATCCTCCCGCATGGGGAGCAGCAGGGATTTCTCGAACTGCGCCTTGTCGATCCGCCGGTTGTGGATGGTGATTTTGGCGCTGGCCCCGGAATCCAGAGCGTTGAGGAGCTCTGAATAGTCCAGGAACATGGCGGTCTTATCATCCTTGCTGGCAATGCTGTAATTGATGTCGGTAAAGGAGAAGGTTTTGGAGAACCGGCTCCCCACCTGAAAAATCCCATCCGGCCAAACACGCTGGATGGGGATGGCGTCCTGTACGGACTTTGGAATGGTGAATTTCTCTTTCTCTAATTTCGTTGCTTTGAGAAGCGTTTTGATGATAGGCATCCGTCCTTTCAGTGCGAAAAATGAAAAGGTTACTGTTCTTTCCCAGCCGGTGGCTGAGGCCTGCGGCTTTTCCGTTTGCGGGGCGGCTTTTCGCCCTCTGCGATGGCGTCCTTCATGGCTTCATAGTAGAGATTCTCAGACTTGAACACAAGCTTTTTGGGATACAGAAATTCCGACTTGAACCATGCCCACGCTGCCTGTTCAGCGGTCATGCCATGGTATTTGAAAAATCCGCAGGCGGCGAAGGGCGAGGCTCCGAGGATGCAGATCCAGCCCACTTCCTCGCTGCCCACCAACGGGCGCAGTCCAAAATACAGCCCTACAGCGGCGCCCACCGCCAGCAGGGAACAGAGAAACTGCCGGGTGGAAAGCCCGAAAAAGATGGACTCCTGATAATCCCGGATTTCCTTTGGCACTTTGACTTCGATAAAAAACCAGCTCCTTAAAAAATAGGTTGAATTTATCCTATAAGTAGGATATAATATAAGAAAAAGAATATAAGGAGGTTTTCTCATGAATATCAATACAGATGCTCTGGTTTCTATTACAGAAGCCAATCAGAACTTTTCCCGTGTCGCCCGTCTGGTAGATGAAAACGGGGCAGCCGTTATTTTAAAGAACAACGTCCCCCGTTATGTGCTGGTGGAGTTCAGTCAGGCGGAGCAGGAACAACTGGCAGAGGATGAGGATATTCTGGCTGTATCTAAACGTCTAATCGCCAAAAACCGCCATGCTTACGAGGAACTGGCGAAATGAAAACCTTATCGCAAAAACAGATCCTTGCCCTGCATTCCGCATTGATAAAGGAGTTCGGCGGCAGCGACGGGGTCCGGGACGAAGGGCTGCTGGAATCCGCATTGGCGGCTCCGTTCCAAACCTTCGGCGGAGAACCAGTCTATCATCCCTGCAGGCGAAAGCGGCGCAGCTGGGCTTCGGGCTTGTCTGCAACCACCCTTTTGTGGACGGCAACAAGCGGATCGGCGCTCATGCCATGCTGGTTTTTCTGGCTGTAAATGGGATAGAGCTCTGCTATGAACAGCAGGAACTGATTGACGTCATTCTTGCTGTGGCTTCCGGTGAAACAGACCGGCAGGGGCTTCTGCAATGGATTTTAGATCACGAGTAACCAAACAGGTTCTGCGTTTTGCCGCAGGGCCTGTTTCCTTTTATGCGGAACCTTACAGCCCCAATAATTCTTTGACGATCCGGTCGCTCATCCGCACAGCGCCCACCAAAACCAAAAGGTTAAAGATGAACTCGCCCACGTAGCTCCAAACAGCGGTAACGGCTGAGACGTTAGGATCAACCGCTGGCGGAGAAGCCGCCATAACGGAAAAGATAATACAGGCAAGGGCAATAATAGCACCTTCCAAACATACCCCGGCATAGGAACGCAGGAAGTTTTTGCCCACATTGCTGGTGGTTTCTCCAGCAAAAGTGGACATGGGAACGGGCGCGATAGCGGTGTACAGTAGGGTAAGCGCCCAGCGCCTTGCCGCATTACTGCGGTAGGTTTCCAAACGCTCCCCTCCAAACCGGACGTACACCTCTCGATGTATCCGGCTTTCCAGATATCAGTCTAACTTTCCATTGTGCAGCTTTACATGGCAGGAGTGGCACAGCGCCATTGTCTTGCGTTTACGCGCAATCATTTGGCGTTCCCATTCTGCCTTACCACTTAAATCTTTCAGTTTTCGGACATGATGGATTTCAATATCCTCTGTTTCGGCTCCGCAGAACTCGCAGATATGGCCTTGCAACCGGTCTGTCAGCCGGGTATAGCGGCGGTTCTCGTTAGCCCTGCCAATAATGTCCGGGTTTTCCGTTACAACGACTTTGTCGTTATGACGCATGCCCTGATTGTAAAACACCACAGATTTTGTCCCGTTTTTCGTTGGATACGATACGGTAAAATCCCCGTTGTGGCAGTATTTGCGAATAATTTTCCGCATGCTCGTCCGATATTTTCCGGCGAAGGTCTTGTACATGCTGAACTTCATCACATAGAGGAAGGCGTTCAACACCGTTGCATTGTTTGCCAGCCGATAATAGTTGTACATGCCCCGTACTTCTGCGTTGTACTGGTTCAGAATCTCAATATCATCCAGACGTATCAACCCCGGACGCCGTACCGGTTCCCATACCTCTTTGTTCCCATGGGTTTTGTCATAGCTGATTTTCAGCGCGCCATAGGAGAGCAGGCGGTTCAGCCATTTCTCTTTCGGCACATACAGCTTGACTTTTCCTACATAGGTTCGGCGTGTAAAACCCGTCTTTGTCCGGGTACTGTTTTGTTCCCGGCTGACTGTAATCAGATATCCGAGGAAGTGGGCAAAGTCACTTCCGTGGGTAATGAGCGTTTTTTCCGGGGACATCTCCAAGTGAAGATGTTCCTTGATGAACGCTCCCACATCGGATTTGACCTGCCTCGCATCCTCTTTACTCCCAATTACACCAATCAGGAAGTCGTCGGCGTAGCGGACATAAACAACCCGTCTGTATTCCGTATCCATTGGGTCGCTGTAAGGGATAGAGCGCAGTTGGCTATTAAGTTCCTGTATCTGCGCCATGACCTCCCGGCGTTTTTCCTTACTGATTTTTGCTTCATTGCGTTTCAGCCATTCCTGTTTTCCGCGCCGGACATCCAACGGCTTTTTGTAGGCCGGGTTGATTTTCCGTTTTGTACCGCAGTTAAAGGATTTGGCATACTCCGCCATGAACACATCCAGTTCATTGAGGTAGATATTCGCCAGAATTGGGCTAATCAGCGACCCTTGCGGGGTGCCGGAATAGGTGTTGTGATACTCCCAATTTTCCATATATCCCGCTTTCAGGAATTTCCAAATCAGGCCGATGAAATGCTCATCCGCAATGCGCCTGCGCAGTATCTGCACCAGCACATGATGGTCAACGTTGTCAAAACATCCTTTGATATCACCCTCAACAAACCATTTGACCCCCGTGTAGTTCCGCTTGATATATTGCAGGGCCGTATGACAGCTCCGCTTTGGGCGGAATCCATGGGAAGTAACGTGAAAGGTGGGTTCATAAATGCTTTCCAGTATCATGCGCACCACCTCTTGCACCAGCTTGTCGTCAAAGGACGGAATACCAAGAGGGCGTGTTTTGCCGTTTGCTTTTGGGATATACGTTCTTCTGGCAGGTTTTGGCTGATAACTGAAATCCTTCAGTTTTTGAATGAGGGCTTCAATTCGCTTCATACTCATGCCATCGATTGTTTTCCCATCGCTTCCGGCTGTCATGTTGCCGGGTTTTGCTTGGATACGCTCATACGCCAGCAGATAAAATGCCGGATTGTACAGGTTCCGATAGAGCCTTTGATAGTGGTAATCTTTGCTTGCTGCTTTTGATGTCAGACTTTCCAAAACGTTCTTTGGACTTCTCATAGTGCCTCACGCACCTTTCCATTGATAGTTTGGTTGATATCCTGCCGCCCTTCGCCATGTGCAAGGCTTTCCCTTGCTCGGACTACTACGGCGGCTCCGTTGCCATACCGGATTTTCAGGCTCTGAAAGCCATAGCCTATAGGGGCGTTCCGGGTTAGGCAATCCCCGGTTAGGCAGTTTGGGACAGCGTGTTGTGATGTCGGAATGGGTTTTCGTCCGTTATCCGCTTACTGCGGTTGGCTGTCGTGGGTATTTCGCAATCGGCGTGTACCTGTCACCGATTGCCACGGCATGCGGCGAATACAACTATCCTGCGCCGCCGGCTCAAGTATGCCGCCTTGGACTGCCCTTCAAGCAATCCAGCTTTATTCCTCATTCACAACGTTTCACCTTGCCGTTCAGTAGTGGTTCGATAGTTTCCCAACTTACGACGTTACCGATATGCTACACTCCCCATTGGGTTTCCCCGCCGGATAAATCGGTTGGTGATAGGGTAATTTGCACCTCCCTTCGGAATACCTTTTCCTACTGCCGCGCTACTGGCAGAATCCCAAATTGCCCGCGAGCTGCTTTGGCTTACGTCGCAGCCCTTCCGGGCGCACAATAGAGCTTAAAAAATCTCCCGTAGACGGTCATTATCATAATGAAGCTGAGGACTGTAATGAACAGCCCGCCGATGAGCGTTACCGCCCAGAGGGGGATACTCTCGAAAAAGCCGCAGCTTTCCACCGCGTCAATGATTTCCTGTGGCAACACAGTCTGTTGGGCCGAACCAAAGCCCGCCGCGTTCATAATGGTGGAAACAAGGCCCTGGACGATATTAAAGAGGGCCATCATCAGCTCCAGCCCATAGGTCACGACGCCTTTGGCAATGGCAAACCGGATGAACAGCTTCAGGGCGTGCTCCGGCTTTTTCACCTCGGCAAAGCTGCCGCAGGTGCGCATGACGCCCACCACAAAGAACAGCACCAAAAGCGCAAGGCCAATCGCCCTTACCGCGTCATGGATGTTGACAATGACGCCCCAGATGGAGCCGCCCTTAAACTGTTCCGGGCTTTGGGTGATGAGCTGCCAGATCTCAGACAGGTACTTGTTCCAGGTATCGAGGGCATTTTGCAAATTTTGTACAACCCAGTTATCGGACATTCAACAACCTCCTTTCCGGCAACGGTAAGGGGCAGGCCGCCATGGACCTGCCCCCGTACTGCCGTTATTCAAATCAGCCGGTAATCAGGGTCAAAATCTCCTTCGCAAACGTAATCACAACGCCGCCGGCCAGGGTGAGAAAACCATTGGCTCGCTGGCTGGGGTCATGGCTTTTCAGAGAAAGGCCGATCTGCACGACGCCGAAGCCCAGCAAAATCATACCCACGGCGCGGATCAGGCCGAAGATGAAATCACTGAGGTTGTTGATAACAGTCAACGGGTCGCTGGCGGCAAAGGCCGTGGTGGTGCAGCAGCACAGCATGAGCACCAGGGCCGCATAAACGGCAAAGGCGCTCCGGCTCTTTTTGCCCATGGGCAGGCTGCGGGTTTCTTTCTTCTGCTTGCTTTCCTTATGAAACAGTTTCATTTTGGGTGTCCTCCTTAAATTGAAAGATATTCTCCATGTCCTCATCGGACAGAAGTTCGTAAAGGGTTTCCGGCTCCTGGATATTGGCAAGGTCGCCGGGGGTGAGGCGGCCAATGGTCATATCCGCCACGGCGTTTTCGGTGCCGCCGTGGGAATAGACGGGCGCGCCGCCATCGGTGGTGTACTTGATGTTGGGGTGTTTCAAAAGGTCATACTTTTCATCCATCAGCGGCGCTTCGCCACGGATAAAGAGCAGAGCCAGGTTGTTGTCCAGCATACGGACCTCATCGGGCGTCATCAGCTCCCGGCCCGTGATCTGGTTGTTGGTGGAGTAGCTGCCGGAATGCCCGGTGCTCTTGCCGTAGGTGTCCAGCCAGAGGGTGCTTTTCCCCAGGTAGTTCTCGGAGATCAGCTTGTGGGTGGACGTTTCATTGCCGCCCAGGTACAGAAATTCATCGCAGTTGCCGATGATGGATTCCCATTGCTTTTCAAACAGCGCCTTGAGCTGGGCAATGTTCTGGATGATGATAGAAACGCTGATATTCCGGGAGCGCATGGTGGCCAGCAGCTTGTCGAAATCATCCGGCAAGCTCACGTTGGCGAACTCATCCATGAGAAAATGCACCGGTACGGGCAGGCTACCGCCGTGTACCCGGTCGGCAGAATAAAAAAGTTCCTGGAAGGTGCTGGCATACAGCAGGCTTACCAAAAAATTGAAGCTGGCGTCGTTGTCCGGGATCAGCGCAAAGAGCGCCACTTTTTTCTCACCCAGGCTGGAAAGGTCCAGTTCATCCGTGGCGGTGAGGGCCGCCACCGAGGAAAGATTGAATTTTTCCAGGCGGGACGCCAAGGTGATCTGAATGGATTTCAGCGTTTTGGCAGAGCCGGAACGATAATCCTTGTAATACTTCACGGCGATGTGATCCGGGGAGCGCATTTCCAGCCGGTCAAACAGCTCGTCCAGGGGGGATTGGTAGGAATCATCATCCTCCCGCACCTCCCCGGCTCGGAGCATCTCCATAATCATGGGGAAATTCTTCTCGTCCTCCGGCGCTTCGTACCACAGATAAAACACCAGCGCCATGAGGAGCATACTGGCCGCCGTATCCCAGAAGGGGTCGTTGGACTGGCTCCCTTTCGGGGTGGTGGCTTTGAACAGGTTCGTCACCATCTTCTGCACATCGTTGTCGGATTTCAGATAGGCAAAGGGATTGTAGCAGTGACTTTTCTCCATGTTCAGAAGGTCTACCACCTTGATCTCATAGCCCATCCGTTCCAGCAGGCCGCCGCAGTCGCGCAGCAGCTCGCCCTTACAGTCAAGAATAAAAAAGGACGTATTGCATTGGCAGATGTTCACTTTGGCATAGAAGCGGCTTTTTCCCGCGCCGCTGCCGCCCACCACCAAGGTGTTGAGGTTGCGGCGGTGTTTCCGGCCATCCAGCCCCATGCGGACGTGCTGGGTGAAAATGCGGTTTTTGAACGGGTCCTTGTCCCGGTATTTCTTATTCACGGCCCGCGGATCGCCCCATTTGGCGGAGCCGTGTTCTTCACCCCGTCTGTAGTTGCGCCGGGAAGAAAGATAAATGCCAATGCCCAGCCCATAGGCGGCAATAAAAATGAGGACAGTTTTTACACTGTCCTCACACCACACGATTTTGAATGGATTGTTCATTGCCGCAGGCAGGGCGTTTACGATCTCCGAAAGTCCCCCGGAAATGGCAGGCGCAATCAGCAGGGCGAACCAGATCACCGGGACCAGCCCCAGGGCATAGAGCCAGGGGCCGCCCGCCTTGTTATCTGGCTTCATCCCGGCGCTTCGCTTTCTTGTCTTTTTGGGCTGGGGCGTCAATGGTTTTCAGCAGAACATCCTCCACCGGGCCGGGGTCGCGCTGTTCCTCCAGCATATCGTTCCGCAGCTCATTGAGAGCGCGGATCATAATGCCGTGTTCATAGCTGTCCAGGGTGAGAACGACTTTTTCCTGTTTTTCCATGGGTCTACTCCTCCTTTACCGTTCCTGTTCCTTCTGCTTGCTGTCGCGGGTGAGGCCCATGGCCCTGGCCATACGGCCATTCAAGGATTTGAAGGCGTCCCGCATATCAGTGAGGGCCGCAGGAATATCCTCCCTGGGGACCTGCCCCTGAAATACGCCGTCCAGTTTGGAAATCTCATACTCTTTGGCGTCCACGCCATACCGCTTGCAGAGCATATAGCTGACCGCATAGGCTTTGTAGCCGTCCGTTTCCCTGGAATAGCCGTCCATGCTTTGGGCAAGCTGCACGTTGGCAACCTCCAGCGAAACACAGCGGAAGATGTCCGGCGCGTCCATGCCCTTTTTCACCAGGATGGCGTTCTGCTCTGCGGAAAACATGGCACCACGGCCCTGGGGCAGCTCCTCCACAGCCCGGATGGGAACCGGGGAACTGGCGATCAGGCCCTTTAAGAGCAGGCGGTCATCGTAGCTCACCTGGGGCTGTGCCTGATCCCGCGCCGTGGTCTGGGAAATATCATAGACTTCCTTGGCGTAAAAGTTCTGGCCCACGCTGCCATCCTCACGCCGGTATGCCTTGCCCGGCTCCAGAATGATGATGGGCAAACGCTTCTCATCCTCCAAAATCTCGATCCCCTGGGCGTGCCACTCCTTGTAGCCGCCTACACGCACCGCGTCGGGGCATTTATCCCCAATCAGAAGTGCATTGCGAGCAGAGTGGAAGGGAAAACGGCTCTGCACATCCAGATATGCCTCCATACTGCCCGTACCCTCGGAGAACTCTCCAAAAATCCGGTCCAAGGTGGCATAGGCTTCTTTTCGCTGCTTTTCCTCTTTTACCTGCCACCACTGGCGCTTGGGGCGCTCTTTCTGGCTTTCCTGCTTTTGCGGCGCGGCCTCCGCCTGGGGCTGCTGTTCAAACAGATCGTCAAAATTATTCATCACAGATTACCTCTCTTTCGATTTGGGTTTCTTTTTGGGTTTGGGCGGCTGGTGCCGTGTGGTTTTCTGAGCCGCCTTCTTCTGGGGCGCAGCCGGCTCCTCGGCCCTGGCAGCCTCCGCCTCCTTCTTCCGCTGGGCCTGGATGTCCCGCAGCTCCTGCCGGACGGAAGGCTTCTCGGCTCCATCAGAAGTACCCCTTGCGGACTTGCTGCTGCTCTCGGAGATAGGCTCGGACGGAGGGGATTTTTCCGCCGCTGGGGCAAAAGGGGCGTTCTTCTCCGCTGCCGGATTTTCCGGCTGGGCTTTTTCTTTCTGGGTGGGCTTTTCCATCAGCTCATCCAAAAGCTGGTCGTCCACACTCTTTTCCGGCATGGCCTGCTCCGGCGCGGCGGGTTCGCTGCCGCGCTGTTCGCGGGATTTCTCAATATCCTCCTTGATCGAAGCCGTATCCACAACGGTGAGCTTGAACTTCTCCACGATCCGGTTGGCTCTGGCGGCGTCATCCTCGAACACCAGAATGTCGATGGTATCGTCGCCTTTCTTCACCGGGATAGGCGCATAGAGAATCCCGTACCCCTTGGCTTGCTTGGCAAACTCCGGGCAATCCTCCTTCTTGATGGTGTAAACCTTTAAGGGGCGCTTTTCCCGCAGCATAGCTTCAATGCGGGCTTTGCCCTTGGTCTTTTTCTGGTCTTTCAAAACCGTGTAAAGGGCGGCGGCCAGATTTTTAGCAGCAGAACCGGTGATTTTGAGGGCAAATTCAGCACCCTCCAGGCTCATCCGTACCACTTGCTCCGCCGCGTCGCCTGAGTTATACATCGAAAATCATCTCCTTCCTGGGGGAGCCGCCCGGCCCTGCTCCGGCTCCTGGCGGGCTTTCTCATCCCTGCCGGAGACTTCCTCACGGGCGGCCTGTATCTTATCCTTGATGGAAGTGGAGCGCAGGGCAATATCCCCGCACAGCTTCACCTCCCGGCGCAGCTCCTTGATCTGCGCAGATAGTTTGGAGATCTCAGCCCGGATATGCTCCTGCCTGGCAGGGTCGGCCAGCACTGCCTTGGTGCGAAGTTTCCGGTACAGGCTTTTCCGCTGTTCCGTCAGGCCGGCAAGCTGAGATTCCACATCGGACCGATAGGCGTTAAGCTGCTCCAGGGTGTCAATGCGGTGGCGGGAAAGAAGGCGGGCTTCATCGGTAAGCTCCTGCGCCCGGATCAAATCCTCCCGCAGTGCATGAGGCACCCGCCTGGGCGGGCGGTTCTGCTTTTGGGGGAATACCCCCAGCAGATAGCAGTAGTGGAAGTAGAGGGCGCGGAACCCCGTCACCTTTTTGGCCTGTTTCAAATCCCCGTGGAGCCTGCACCGCAGCGGCTCCGGCCTGTGTTCCCGCTGGGGGCGGCGCTGGGCTAAAATCCGCTTGCGGATGTTCTCCATAGAGTAGTCCTCGCCAAAGTTGCGCATGAGCTTGCGTCCACGGGGGTAATTCGGCGGACGAACCGTAATGTCCTTGCCCACCTTGACTTCATAGCCCATCTGCCGCAGATGATAAAAAAACTGCCGTTCCGTCATAGACTGGCGGATGGCAGTATCCACATCGGCTTTGATGAGGGAGAGATAGGTGGGGCGGCCTTCCTGCTCGGCCCGCCATTCCCCGTAGTGCTTGGATTTTCCCCGCTGGGGATTTTCAATGACGGACAGCCCATACTCCCGGCACAGCCGGTCGGATTCCCGCTGCATATCGAAATAATCCTGCTCGGTACGATGGTACTTGATGCCGTCCACGAAGGAAACCGTGTTCACTACAAAATGATTGTGCAGATGATTTTCCCTGTCCAGATGGGTAGCCACCAGCACCTGGTATTTTTCACCCCACAGCTTTTTTGCCAGGGCAAGGCCGATCTCATGGGCCAGCTCCGGCGTGGCCTCGCCGGGGGCAAAGCTCTGATAGCCGTGGTAGGCCACAGTCCCGTCCTCCTTTCCGAAACGCTTTTTTACCGCTATCATCTCATCGCGGGCAGTAGAGGGGCTGCAATTCACCCCGGAAACAAACTGCCGCATAACCGTTTCGCCTTCGCTTTCCACCGCCTTGCCTGTTTTTTGCTGCTGGACAGCATACTCGATCACATCGGATAGGCCCTGGGCCTCCTTGCCATCCATATCCTGCTTTTCAAAGAAATCAGGATTTTCGGTCTTGTCTGGATTCTCGATATAGATGAGGACCTTGCCCAGCCAGCCGTTCACCCGCCAGATAGATGTGGTAGCCAAAGTTACTCCATAGCGCGGGGAAGGATCACCGCTTTGGTGATGTCCCGGACGAGCTGGTCAAACTTCCGCATTTCCTCATCATAGCGGCGCTCATCAATGACGCCCAGCACATGGGCTTTCTGGGCGATCTGGTTGAGGTTGCCGCCAATCCGGTGAAGCTCCCGCATAAAGTCGTAGTAGGCGGGCGGCGGCGCGTCCTGGGGAACCAGGCCGTTCACCAGATGGCGCAGGTACGCCTCACGGGAAAGGCCGCTGCGCTTTACTTTTTTGTTGAAGGCTTCTGCCTCTTTTTTGTCCAGCCAAAACTGAACGTGTACGTTGCGTTTTCTCATTCTTCCGAATCCTCCTTTCTGCCGATGCGGTTGATTTGAAGCAGGCACATAATCAGCACGCCGACCACACCGCCCAGCAGAAATCCAATGGCGAAAAACAATCCTTCCATGAAAACCTCCATCCTTTCAAAAGGGGTATTAGGGGGCGTTCCCCCTAACAAGCGGCCTTTGTGGTATCACAAAGGCGATGCTTGCTGGTACAGCTACATTCCATTCCCCTGCGGGGAATCCGGGACAGGCGAAAAAAGAACTCATCGCTCGCCCCGGTCACGGGAATACCGCTTGGCATGGAACTCCACGCCGGTAAAATGGCTGGCGTCCAGAACGACCTCGCCGCGTTTCCATTGGTCCCTGGCAAACTGCTCGGCCTCCTCCCGGCTGTTTGCCGCCACCTTCATTTTCACCTCCAGCGTTTCCCGGATGGTAACATCATAATGGTTCATCACTCACGCTCCTCTCTAAAAATGGGCAGCAAAAAAGAGCGTCCATTTTCAGAACGCTCTCCAAAAAAGATATTCGTTTTTACCGCGCCTTCTCCTGTTTCAGATGACGGGTGGGGATTGCCAGCAGCTTACGCACCCGGCCCTCCAAATGCTTCTCAATGGCCTGCAAATGTTCTTCCGGCAGGTTGAGGCTTTCGTGGCGCTTGAACCGGAACCCGATCATGCGGCGGAGCTGCTCTTTCTGCTTTGGCCCCATGACCTCCGCACACACTTCCTCATAGGAGATGTTGTAGGGGTTAGAACGGGTTTTTGCATACTCGTCCAGATTCGCATAATCTTCCTTGCCGGCATAGCAGAACAGGGACAGCCCGTTGTCAAAAATGGGGGCGGGCGCAATGATGCTGCCGCTGTGGTTATCCCGCAGGACGCCAAAGTTTCCAAAGTGGCGGTCCTCATTGTAAATCAGGGCGTCAAACACCAGCATACTGCGGATTTGCTCGGAAAACTCCGGCCCCAGCTTGTCGTAGTAGGCAAGGCAGGCGGCAATGCCCCCGGTTCGGACAATGCGCCCGATGGGGATATAGGCCGTGTCGATGTTGGTAAACAGGGCGCACTTAGAGGCGGTAATGCCTTTCCAGTTCTCCAGGTCATAATGCACGGCGTTCAGGCGCATGGTTTCCGCAATCTGCGAAGCATAATACTCGCAGTACGGCTCCCGGCCCGCATTGGACGCGCCGGTCGTGCCGCCCTTGTAGAGATAAATCCCATCGTGCTCCACATATCGCCACGCCTTGGGCAGCATACCGCCTGTGGTCAGCTCCGGGGATGTGGTAAACGCCTGCCGGCTCCCGCCTGCGCCGGTATAGGCCACCAGCGCCAGTATCTCGGAAAAGCGATTTTCGTAAAGATTGTATTGGGAGAATTTCCCCTCAAATCCTTCCGGCACCACCCAATAGCTGTCGTTCAGCGACAGCCCCTTGCACACGTCGATGATTCCCTTGGTGTCGTTATGGCTGAGGCCAAGGGTTTTCAAAATCTCGTCCACAAAGGCGCGGTTTTTGGGGATAACCCGCCGCTCCAGCCAATGGATGACGCCCTCGCCGGTGCGCTCCATATCCAAAGGCAGCAAATGGGCCTGCTCCTCGTTGGTGTATAAGATTTCAGCCACAAGGCCGGACAAGCCCTGCTTTTCCATGGAAAAGCGCATTAGCTCCGTATCATAAATGCGGAGACTGTAAACATTACTCATAGGCTCCTCCTTGTCGTTCAGTTCCAGTGAAACATCCTTCCCCAGCGCCGAGGCGATTTTTAAGATCATATCAAGCGTGGGGTTCTGTGTCCCACTTTCCAGGCGGTTAATGCCGGAACGCTGGATTCCCAGCCGCCTTGCCAGTTCTGCCTGGGAAATGCCCTGTTCCAGACGGGCCTCCACAAGCTGGGATATGATTTTCTGCCGTTTGCGCAGTTCATCCATACTCTCACCTCACTGCTTTAATGTTAACATATATGATAACAATTTGCAAGAGGGAGAATCTGTCGAAGCTGCGAAACCGGCAACTCACCGCTCCGGCTCTTTGCCGTGGCTGCCCCGAATGGGAATCCCCAGCCGGTGGCACAGAAAATCATTCACATCCTTTCCACGGGGCGGCGGTTTGTTCTCCACACGGTAGCCCTCCGGCATGACAGCCATGATTGCCTTGGCCGCCAGCCGGCCAGCCGTGTCGTTGTCCAGATGAAGATAGATGGTTTTCACATGGGGGTGGTCCTCCAAAAATCGGGTGAGGGCCACCGGCAGCTTGCTTTCCTCGATCTTTTTCTTCGGCTGGTACACCCCGGCCAGGGACAGCAGATTGTGCCGCCGCCAGTCGATCCCGTCCAGCTTGCAGAGAGTGGCATAGGACATGACATCAATGGCGCACTCGCACAGATGGACTGCCGGATTTTCCACGCAGGCGGGCAGGGCAAAGGAAAAGTGCTTATCACTGCCGCTTAAATCCCCGTGGAACCGGGCTTCGCTGATTCCCCGCAGGCAGCCGAACCGCGCCTTGCCATCCTTGTCGAAGCCCACAAAAACCACGTTGCTGTGGCCCTTGTTCCGGCTCTCATAAATCCGCCCGGTCTGGACGCAGTAGTCCAAAATCTCCTGGTCAATGCCCCGGCCTTTGAGATAGGCCATCATCGCCCGGTTATCCGGGGCGGCCTGGGGCAGAAGCAGGTGCTTGGGCTTTTCCTCCTTCGGCGCTGGCACAAAGGAAGGCGGCGGGATGGCAGCCCTGCCGGAGATGGTTTCCATGGCCTCCAAAAAGGAATAGCCGTTGACCTTGATGAGATAGTCCAGCGCACTGTAACCGCCAATCCCGCGGGAAAACCAGCACCATTTGCCGTTGGAAATCCGCAGGCTGTCATGGGTCTTGGTGCAGTAGACGTTGCCGGACACATGGACCAGCTCCTGGGGTTCGCAGGTTTGCAGGTAGGTGAGCAGGTCCACCTGCCTTGCCCGTTCGATGGCTTCTGAATCGTAAAAAGGCATAAAAAAATACAGCCCCCTTCACATAGCCATAGATTAGCCGCCCCATGTGGGGTAGCTGACTATGTAAAAGGGGCTGTACTCTTTTCAGATATGGAAAAAGCCGACTGGATTGCTCCAATCGACTTTCTGCATATACTTTTGCGATTTATATGCAGATATGAATGGGGAATGTGCAGTTTTGGGCGGCAGCTTTAAGCCATAGCCAAAAACTCCAAGAATTTCAATAGTTTTTACTCCTAATCCGTAAAAACTTGTTTTGTTCAAGACCTTTTTGGGGGTGCGAATGAATTTGGATATGTAAAAGCGGCATGGATTTTTCCATGCCGCCCAAAAAACTATTCAGTTTTGAAAGCGCCGATTTTCTTCAGATAGGCAAATCCGTCTGCATGGCCCCGGAAGTAGATGTGTTCCCGTTCCATATTATCGGCCCGCATATACAGCCGGATAAATTCTTTCAAGGCTTCATGCTCCTCAGCGGTAAAAGAAAGTTCTCCCTTGCCCTCCAGCAGAGCGCCAATCGCAGGATTTCGGCGTTTCA
>OERI01000071.1_pt1 | contig 13014 bp, 5 predicted proteins | sample 1539971 | NCBI WGS metagenome assembly OERI01 (sample SAMEA3891874, study PRJEB23780) | metagenome | biome: terrestrial biome; feature: animal house; material: Caecal content | place: Italy | collected 2015-05-05
ATCAGGATAAGAAATATAGTTCTTTATGTGAAGAAAGATTAAAAGAAAAATTGAAAATAGATAATAATTGCTTTTTAGGATTGTTCTTTAAAGCTTATAACATCGAAATTTAATTACATAGCCGGAAGGTTTTCAATTTACGAAAATTTTCCGGCTTTTTTCATGCCCATTTTTATACATAGCCATTTCCCCACACGGGAAGATGGCTATTAAATTTTTAGGAAAGGAGGGAACCGTTATGGCGAATTGCAAAGTAATTGCGATTGCCAACCAGAAAGGCGGAACCGGGAAAACCACTACCACCGTCAACTTAGGGATCGGGCTTGCCAGAGAAGGGAAGAAGGTTCTTCTGGTGGACGCTGATCCACAGGGCGATCTGACAACCTCACTGGGATGGCCGGAGCAGGATAACCTTTCTGTGACACTTGCCACACAGTTAGAGGGGATTGTGGCTGACCGGGAAATGGATAGCCACGCCGGGATTTTACACCATGAGGAAGGCGTTGATCTGATCCCGTCCAATATTGAACTGGCAGGACTGGAAGTTATGCTTGTCAATGCCATGAGCCGGGAACTGACGCTGAAAAATTATCTGAATGAAGTGAAAAGCGGATACGACTATGTACTGATTGACTGTATGCCGAGTTTGGGTATGCTGACGATCAATGCACTGGCAGCGTCCGACAGTGTAATTGTTCCGGTGCAGGCCCAGTATCTTCCGGCAAAGGGAATGACACAGCTCATGAAAACAATCGGTAAGGTACAAAGACAGATCAATCCGGCGTTGAAGGTGGATGGTGTTCTTTTGACACTTGCGGATATGCGGACCAATCTGGCCCGTGTGACCGCAGAGAGTATCCGTCAGAATTACGGGAGAATGGTTAAGGTTTACCAGACTGTCATTCCGGTTGGCGTGAAAGCGGCGGAAACAAGCGCCGCAGGACAGAGCATTTACAGCTATGACAAAAACAGTACAGTAGCAAAAGCCTATGCGTCATTTACAAGGGAGGTGGTACGGGATGGCGAAAGGCAGAGAAATAAAACTGCCCCTTCCCGCAGCAGATGATCTGTTCAGTACGCAGGAGGAACGTGACGAGGCAAAACGGGAGTTTATTGCAGATATTCCTCTGACAGAGATCAGCGACTTCCCTGACCATCCGTATAAGGTAAAGCAGGACGAAAGTATGCTGGAGCTGGCAGCAAGTATCCGGGAAAAAGGCGTGGTCAATCCTGCTCTGGTGCGCCCGAAACCGGAAGGCGGTTATGAAATGGTGGCAGGACACCGGAGAAAATTCGCCAGTGAGCTTGCCGGGAAAGTGGTCATGCCCTGTATTGTGCGAAATCTGACAGATGATGAGGCTACAATCATCATGGTGGACTCTAACCTGCAAAGGGAGAAAGTCTTACCGTCAGAAAAAGCCTTTGCCTATAAGATGAAACTGGACGCAATGAAAAGACAAGCGGGAAGGCCGAGTAAAAATTCTGTGCCAGTGGCACAGGATTTAAGGGGAAAGACATCAAGACAGCTTTTAGGAGAGCAAGTGGGAGAAAGCCAAGACCAAATCCGCCGCTATATCCGTCTTACCGAACTTATCACACCTATTCTGGATATGGTGGATGAGGGAAAGATTGCCATGCGTCCGGCAGTAGAGTTGTCTTACCTGCCGAAAGAGCAACAGCAGGCGCTTTTTGACACAATGGAACTGGAGGACTGTACTCCAAGCCATGCACAGGCGATTAAAATGCGGAAGTTTGCGGAGGCGGGAAAGCTGAACGAGGATGTGATCCTGTCGATCATGACCGAGGAAAAGCCGAACCAGGTGGAGCAGTTTAAAATCCCGAAAAAGAGGATTGACAAATATTTCTCTCCGGGAACCACGCCAAAGCAGATGGAGGACACGATCATTAAGGCACTGGAACTGTACCGCAGACGGGAGAGAGGACGGGAAAGGTAAGAGGACGCCAGGGGGAAAGTGGGTTCCTATGTGGATTTCCAGCTTTTCCGATTTTCTGGTTTCCCCTCCCCACACCCTACCCCTTCCGGATTACCAGCAGTTTACCAGCCGAAAAGAAGAATAAGGAGCCGGTGGCTATCCACATTCCACCGGATCAGTACCCAGCCCTGCCAGCAAGCAGGGATTTTTTTATGTGGGCCGAAAGGCTCAGAAATGGAGGAGAATGAAGTGAAGAAAATCAAACAGTTATTCAGGAAAGGAGTCGCATTGGCATTGGCGGCGGTCACGACACTGTCCGTCCTTCCGGCCGCCACGGTATCGGCTGCGTCCCAGCGGGCAACGATCACGTTCGCCTACTGTTATGACGGAAACGGGAATACCATCCGTTATCAGCAGACTGCGTCTCATAACGGAGTCACGTTCAGCCATGCGGGGGAGGCCAGAACCCGGATCTATGCAGACGGGGATAATGCCTACTGTATCGAGCCGGGAATCTCCCTGCATACCGGGAACACACTGGAGAAGGACGCTTCTGTGGTGTGGAACAACTTAGGAAAGGCAAAACAGGACGCTGTAAATCTTGCCCTGCTGTATGGCGCACAGGGCAGCATGGGCAGTCTGTCCGGCACGGAAGATGAGAAAGTCCTTGCGACACAGATGGTCATCTGGGAGATCGTGACCGGGTGCAGGAATGCCAGCGCCCCGTATGCTCAGACGGACGCCAAATTTTATAACAGCCTTTGCGTAGGCGGGGCGAACAGCGGGATAGCGGGGGCCTATCAGCAGATCATTTCCGGTATGGTCAGCCACGGAACCATCCCCAGCTTTGCGTCCGGAAGTACAGACAGCGCTCCCCAGGAACTGAAATGGGACGGCAAACAGTATGTATTGAAACTGACAGACAGCAACGGCGTTCTGTCAAAATTCAATTTCACATCATCCAACAGTGATGTGAAAGTCAGCACGTCCGGAAATACACTGACCATCACATCCAGTAAAGCGATTGCCGGGAACGTGCAGTTATCCGCAACCAAGAAGATCCCCACCGTGAGCAGCAGCGCCAAGCTGATCGCCTATGGAGATCCGTCTTTACAGGATATTGTCACGGGCGTGGAGAATACCGCAGCCGTGAAAGCATATCTGAATGTGAAAATCCCTTATGGGCATATCCAGATCGTGAAAACTTCCGAGGACGGTGTGGTGGCCGGATTGAAATTCCAGATCACGGGAAACGGGATTGACCAGACCGTGACAACCGGGGAGGATGGAACGATCAAGGTGGAGAACCTTCAGCCGGGAACCTATACGGTAACGGAGCTGACGGAGAACCGGTATGAACCGCAGAAAGCGCAGACAGTGGAGGTCAAAGGCGGGGAAACCGCTGCGGTGGATTTTTCCAATATCCTCAAGCGTGGAGATTTGAAAGTGACCAAGACTTCTGAGGACGGCCTGGTGGAAGGCATGAAGTTCCATCTCTACGGAACCTCTCTTTCCGGTATTCCGGTGGATGAATATGCGGTTACGGACAGCACAGGTGTTGCCACATTTTCTGACATCCTGATCTCCGGCGATACGCCCTATACGCTGGAGGAAGTGGAGACAGCAGACCGGTATGTGGTTCCGGCGGCCCAGAACGTGACCGTCAACTGGAACGAAGTGACCAATGCCACTGTCCATAACGTACTGAAAAAGTTTCGGGTAACGGTCACAAAGACAGACCGGGAGACAGGAACCCCGCAGGGAGACGCTACGCTGGCAGGCGCAGTGTACGGGATTTATGACGGGGATACGCTGATCGACACTTATACCACAGACAGCAACGGCAGTTTTACCACGAAATATTATGTGTGTGGAGACAACTGGACAATCCGGGAGATCAGCCCGTCCGAAGGGTATCTGCTGGATGAGACTTCCTACCATGTGGGAGCGGAGGCAACCCTTTATACGGTAGAGCTGAACGATACTTCCAATGATGTGACGGAACAGGTTATCAAGGGAAGAATTTCTATCATCAAGCACACGGATGACGGAAGTACGCAGATCGAAACACCGGAGGAAGGCGCAGAGTTCCAGGTGTATTTAAAGAGCGCAGGCAGCTATGACAGCGCAAAGGACAGCGAGCGGGATACGCTGGTGTGTGATGAGAACGGATATGCCGAGACGAAAGACCTGCCTTATGGCATTTATACGGTACACCAGACAAAAGGCTGGGAAGGCCGGGAGATGATCGGAGACTTTGATGTGTATATCAGCAGTGACGGAGAAGTTTACCGCTACCTCATCAACAACCGCCTGTTTGAATCCTATATCAAAGTAGTCAAGAAAGACGCAGAAACGGGAAACACCATCCCCCTTGCGGGAGCCGGGTTCCAGATCTATGACGAATCCGGGAACCTTGTGACCATGCAGTATACCTATCCGGAGGTAACAAAGCTGGATACGTTCTATACCGGAAGTGACGGTTATCTGATTACACCGGAGGTACTGCCTTACGGGAATTACACGTTGGTAGAGGTGCAGGCTCCTTATGGGTATGTACTGGACAGTACGCCGGTTCCATTTACAGTATCTGAGGAACAGTCCGGGGAGGACAGCGGAGTGACCGTGATCACGGTGGAAAAAGAGGATATGCCGCAGAAAGGCAAGATCCTTGTGACAAAAACCGGCGAGGAGTTCTCTTCTGTGCAGGTGTCCGGAGACGGTGTGGTGGACAAAGACGGGAACCTTGCGGAAGGCGAGAACATTTACACGCCTGTTTACGCAGTAACCGGGCAGGCCGGGGCGGTATATGAAGTGATCGCCGCCGAGGACATTGTGACGCCGGACGGAACCGTGCGGGCAAACGCCGGGGATGTGGTGGATACCATTACCACAGATGAGGAAGGCAAGGCAGAGACAAAAGAACTGTACCTGGGCAAGTATCAGATCGTGGAAAAGACAGCGCCGGACGGTCTGGTGCTGAATACCGAAACCCATGAGGTGGAGCTGACCTATGCCGGACAGGAGGTATCTGTAACAGAAGCGGACACCGCTTTCTATAATGAGCGGCAGAAAGTGACGGTTGACCTTACAAAGACACTGGAACAGGATGAAATCTTTGGAATCGGAAATGCGGGAGAGATCCAGAACGTGGCCTTTGGCCTGTATGCCGCAGAGGATCTGACAGCAGCGGACGGTTCCGTGATCCCGGCGGACGGTCTGATCGAGATCGTGTTCTGCAGTACAGAGGGAACCGCCGCATTTCAGACAGATCTGCCGTTTGGCAAGTATTATGTGAAAGAAGTTGCCACGGATCAGCATTATCTTCTGTCAGAAGAAACCTATCCTGTGGACTTTACCTACCAGGGGCAGGATACCGCTGTTGTCCATATTTCCGCAAATGAGGGAAATGCCATTGAGAATGAACTGATCCGGGGGAAAATCTCCGGTAAGAAAGTAGATACGGACGGGGAGGCACTGGAAGGCGCAACGATCGGTCTGTTTTCCGCAGGTGCAGAAGAATTTACGGAAGATACTGCCTTAATGGTAACTACTTCTGATGAGGACGGAGCCTTTGCCTTTGAGGATGTACCTTTTGGCAGATGGATCGTCCGGGAGATCGCAAGCCCGGAAGGATATGTGCTGAATGAGGCCCTCCACTATGTATCGGTTACGGAAGATGAGGAAGTGATCGAGGTGGAGCTGATCAACAAACTCATTGAGGGCAGTGTCCGTCTGACAAAAGTGGACGCAGAATATCCGGCGAACAAGCTGACGGGCGCTGTATTTGAGCTGTATGAGGATACGGACAAAGACCAGAAACTGACCGAAAAGGATGAACTTGTGGGAGAAATCCCGGAAATCTCAGAGGGCATTTACCAGACGGACGGTCTGCTCTACGGAGGATATTTTGTGAAAGAAAAGACTGCCCCGGAAGGCTTCAAGCTGGATGAGAATGCTTATTACTTTGAGATCAGCGAGGACGGAAAGATTGTAGATGTGGAAAATGAGGCGGGCGTTGGCTTTATCAACCAGCCGATTACCGGAAAACTGGAACTGACCAAGACAGATGTTGCGGATGGGAAACCTCTTCCAAACGCCGGATTCCGCATTAAGGACGAAGATGGAAATATCGTTGCCACAGGCGTAACAGATGAGAACGGGATCGCCATCTTTACTCTGCGGTATGGAAAATACACCTATCAGGAGTACAATGCGCCGGAAGGCTATGAGATTGATGAGTCCGAATACGCCTTTGAGATCAAGGAGGACGGACAGATCGTAAAAGCTACCATGACCAATGAGAAGATTCCAGAAGAACTGATCACGACACCGAAGACCGGGGATGACAGCAGGCCGGGCCTGTGGATCGGGAGGCGGCGGGAAGCCGCCTCTTTACATAACAGACGAAAGGAGATGAAAAAATTGGCACAGATTAACCATAAGGCTGTCCGTTCCCTCTCAAAGCTGATGGAGGCGGGATTTGACAGTGAAAAAGCAGTCTTAAATATGACAATGGATGATGTTTTGTCTCTGCCGGGGATCACAGTGGCAGAAATCGGGATGATCAATGAGATCCAGAAAGCAGTAAAAGCCGGGAAATTTATCACATTTTTGGGAGGCGGGGAGATATGAGCAGTGGAAAATTGATCTGCTTTACAGACAGCCGGGGGAACCCGCTTTTTTCACTTCCGGACAGTTCTTTTTTGTGTCTGGAGTATGGGAACGGGGACAGCTCCTGTGCGTTCTGCCGTTACCACAGTGAGGAACAGGTGGAAATAGATGGAAAGTGCAGGAATATCCGTCAGTTTGCAAAGCAGATGGAGAAGAATGGAATCCGGTATCGGCCCATGAGTGAGAAAAAGAGGAAAGGAGTCAGAACACATGGCAAGATATAACGCAATGGAAGAAACTTTTACAGAAGTCCGGGTGTTAGGAAAACCGGCCCTTTTCCATGATCTGAGGATTGACCGGAGTACCGTACCAAAAGGGCTGTATTTATATGAAGTGCGGTATGACGATGAAGGACTGGGAGATCCGGTGCAGATTGCAAAGGGGATCATGGTCAATCATTTTGGTTCTATTATTACCCATGAACCGATCAGACTTCCGCCAGACGGATATTTAGAGATTGATCCGGAAAAGGACTGGGATTTTTGTGATGGAGATTGCCGCACAATCCGGGAGTTTATGGAAAAATACCCACCTGCCAGACAGAAAGAAAAAGAACAGGAACGATAGGAGGGGGAAGAGGTGGCAAAGAAGAAATATGACCTGATCACAGACCTGTATGCGGAGGCAGTGAAGCAAGTCACAGCCAGTCCGGAAAACTGGATGTCTTTCCTACGCTCTGCCTGCCGGAACTTCCGGCTGCCTTTTGATGACCAGATTCTAATCTATGCACAGCGCCCACAGGCGTCCGCAGTGCTGCCTATGAAAGTCTGGAATGAGAAGTTTGGGCGGTGGGTAAAGCGGGATTCCAAAGGGATCGCCGTTTTTGACAAGGACAGCCCGAAACTGAGACTGAAATATTATTATGACGTTTCCGATACGCAGGAAGGGCGTTTCCGCCGCCTGCTCCGGCCAGTGCCTTTGTGGGAAGTGCCGGAAGAATATCAGCCGGATGTGAGGGAAACCCTTGCCAATGCCTTTGGCGTGGATGAGACAGTGACAGGATTTGCGGAAACCATACTGGAGGCGGCAAAGATTGCGGCAGAAGATAACCTTACGGATTATTTGTCGGATCTGCTTGCAGGACGGAAAGGCAGTTATCTGGAAGAAGTGGACGAGTACAACGTAGAAGTGGAGGCACGTCAGCTTTTATCCGCCAGTGTTGCTTACATGGTCATGGTACGGTGCGGCGTGGATACTGACCTGTACCTGGACACAGAGGACTTCCGGAATATCACGGATTTTAATACGCCGGAAATGGTCAACCTGTTTGGCGTTGCGGCCAGTGATGTGGCGGAAATGGCATTATCCGAGATTTCCGATACCGTCAATAAGCTGAGAAAGGCAGAGAGAAAGAAAAATCGTACCTTTGCCGGAAGAGAGGCAGGCCGATATAATGAAAGCGAAAACAGAGAACAGATTACAGAAAGGGGCGTTACACATGAGAGCGATCACATACAGCAGACAGGGCGATTATCTTCTTCCGGATCTGACCGTGCCGGACGAACCGGAAGTACACCGTGGGAAGTACGCTTCCCTGCGTCAGAAATATCTGAAAGAACACCGATACGGGATTTATCTGAATCTGCTGACGACAGGAAGACTGAGCAGCCATCTGAACGAAGTACAGAGGGAGGCACAGGAGCGGATGGAAGTCCTGACCAGGCAGATGAAAGCAGCATGGGGCGTGACAGAGGAACTGAAAGCGAAAGACCAGATGGCGTGGGTACAGCAGATGAACAACATCCGGCAGGCAGCGGAAGAGATCGTGATGAAAGAGCTGATCTACAGCTAACCGGACAGGAACCACAGTCGGAAGAGGAAAGGCAGGAACCGACTGCAGAGCCACAGCCAACGGTGGCAGAACAACAGACATTTTTGGAAGAACTGGCAGGAGAGGAATCTCCTGCTTTTTCTATGCCACAGGAAATCATCGACCATGCACTGCAGATGGGGTCTTCCTTTGAACATGGCAAATACAGAATTTACTCCTATTTTCTGCAAGGACACAGCAATAAGGAGAGAGCAGATTTTTTAAAACAGGAATACGGGATATGGGGATCAGGATCGGACTATTTAGGAGAAAAATTTAACCGGGGAACCAGTGCAAAAGGGTATTTTATCAAATGGAAAGACTATGAAACTACCCTGAAATGGACAGCGGTTGCAAAACGGATCGAGGAACTGATTTCTGTCGGACGGTATATGACAGAAAAGGAACTGGAGTATATCCCGGAGTATGAAAAAGGAGTTCTGGCGAGAGGTATTTATAACTTTTTCTATCATCAGCCGGAGACGTTTTTACGTCCGTATCCGTATGGCTCAGATTATCATAGAGCGATAGACCAGATCCGTCCGCAGCTTGATGATCCAGACCGGGTAAAAGAAATCCTTTCCATGATGGAAGAGGTTCTTGCGGGAACCGCAGATTATGATCAGCGATACCCGTCCATGAAACAGGCATATAAAGACCTTACAGATTTCCGGAACGGAGCGTTTAGCTTATTTACTCCAATACCAGCCGAAAGAGAAAACACGCAGGCTCCCCCGGAGCCTGTTCCGGCACAGAGCCGGGAAGAGGTTCTGGCCGGACGTCTCAATGCGTTTTACCAGTCATATGACTGGTATGAATATCAGGATACAATTGAGGCAGGAGAGGCACAGGAAGATGTTCTGCGCCAGTTGCAGGAACAGTTGGAAGATCCCCAGTCTGTGCAGGAAATTTACAGTTATCTGATCCGTGTCCGGGAAGGGATGGACACGGAGGATGAAAACTATTCCGAAGTGTCTGAACTGATCGCCGGGATTGCAGACTTACCTGCTATGAATCCGCCTTATGACCTGCAGGTGGATACGATTGTCACAATAGGCACAAAGGAATATTCCATTGACTTTATCTCCGATGAGATGGTGGTTCTGCGTGACCAGATGTATCCGCTTTTTACAGAGGAAATGCCAAGAGAGGTGTTTGACCGCCGGGTACGGGAAAATCCGGCGAATGACCATCTGAAGGCGGACAGGAAACCATCAGAGGAACCAGCCGAAAAAGACAAGGCGGAACCTGCTCCTATACAGGAAATTGCACAGGAGCAGGAGGACGGATTTACCGGGATAAAACCGGAGGACAATCCTTTTGAGAAGGAACCGGAAGAAGTTCTGGAGGATCTGGCCCCGGCATGGACACAGAAGAAACCTGCCGGGAGGGTAAGAGGGTTTGATCTGCACCCGGAAATTCCCCAGGAGAGCCGCAGCCAGTATCGGATCACGGATGAGCATTTGGGGGAGGGCACCGCTAAAGAGAAGTTCCGTGCGAATCTCATGGCGATCCAGCTATTGAAGAAGTGTGAGGAAGAAAACCGCTTTGCTACGCCAAAGGAACAGGAGATCCTTTCCGGATATGTTGGCTGGGGCGGCTTATCTGACGCTTTTGACGAGACGAAATCTTCCTGGTCAACGGAATATCTGGAATTAAAGACGGTCCTGACAGAGGAAGAGTATGCTGCGGCGAGACAGTCCACGCTGACCGCCTTTTATACGCCGCCGGTGGTCATCAGCGCCATGTATCAGGCGTTGGAGAACATGGGATTGAAATCCGGGAACATTCTGGAGCCAAGCTGCGGAACGGGAAATTTTATCGGACGGAAACCGGAGAGTTTGTCTGACTGCAAGGTTTACGGTGTGGAGATCGACAGCATTTCCGCCCGGATCGCACAGCAGCTTTACCAGAAGTCCACCATCGCTGCTCAGGGCTTTGAGGACGCAGATCTGCCGGACAGCTTTTTTGATGTAGTCATAGGAAATGTGCCGTTTGGAAGTTATAAGGTGTTGGACAGGAAATACGATAAGTACAACTTTCTGATCCACGACTATTTTATCGCAAAATCCATTGACAAGACGAGGCCGAAAGGTGTGCTTGCACTGATTACGTCCAACGGGATCAGCGGCGGGACAATGGATAAGCGGGATGACCGGGTGCGGAGATATATCGCCCAGCGGTGCGACCTGTTAGGTGCGATCCGCCTGCCAAATAATGCTTTCCTTGCCAATGCCGGTACAGAGATCAATACGGATATTCTCTTTTTCCAGAAGCGGGAGACGCCGAGAGACTTAAATGTGGATCTGCCGGACTGGGTGGAAGTGGAGAAGATCTATGAAAATGACCATGTGAATGAACAGGGCGAGAGCCGACACCGGGTGGTCAGTATCAATCCCTATTTTCAGCAGCACCCGGAAATGGTACTGGGCGAGCAGGAGATCGTGTCCGGCCCGTATGGGCCACAGCTTGTATGCAAGCCTTATCCAGACAGGGATTTAAAGGAACTTCTGGAGCAGGCAGTGGAGAACCTTGAGGCGGAGATCACGGATTATGAGGTGGAGGAGCTGGTGGAGGAAGAGGATCATTCGATCCCGGCTGATCCGTCTGTGGCGAACTTTTCCTATACGGTCTATGACGGGAAGATCTATTACCGGGAAAACAGCCGCATGAAACCGGTGGAACTGTCCGTGACAGCGCAGAACCGTGTGAAAGGCATGATTGCTATCCGGGACTGTACCAGGGAGCTGATCGCTTACCAGACCGAAGGGTATCCCGATGAAGAGATTGAAAGACAGCAGAAAAAGCTGAACCATTTGTATGATCTGTTCCAGAGAAAGTATGGACTGCTGAATTCCAGGGCAAACAGTATGGCGTTTTCTGATGACAGCAGTTACCCTCTTCTCTGTTCCCTTGAGATTGTGGCAGAGGACGGAACGCTGGAACGGAAGGCGGATATGTTCACGAAACGGACCATCAAGCCTCACGAGACGGTAACGAAAGTGGATACCGCAAGTGAGGCTTTATCTTTGTCTCTCTCCGAAAAAGCCTGTATAGATATGGAGTATCTGTGTTCCCTGACCGGGAAAAGCGCCGGGGAGGTGGAAGAAGAACTAAAAGGCGTGATCTTCCGTCTGCCGGAGTCTGAGGGCATGGAGCAGCCCCGGTTTGTATCTGAGGACGAGTATCTTTCCGGCAACGTGCGAAAGAAACTGCGGGAGGCAAAGCAAGCAGCGGAAATCTCGGAAACATACCGGAGCAATGTGGAGGCACTGGAAAAAGTACAGCCCAAGGATCTGACCGCTTCTGAGATCAGTGTACGATTGGGAGCCACATGGATACCGGAATCGGATATCGCAGATTTTATGTTTGAACTGTTGCAGACGCCGAACTATTCCCAGTGGAAGATCAAAGTCCATTTCTCCCGGCATACCGGGGAATGGAATATCGAAGGGAAGAGCATGGACCGGGGAAATCCCCGTGTTACCAATACCTATGGAACAAACCGGGTAAATGCCTATAAGATCATAGAAGATACGCTGAATCTGCGGGATACCCGTGTGTTTGACTATGTGGAGGATGAGGAGGGAAAACGTAAGCCAATCCTGAACAGAAAGGAAACCGCCATTGCGCAGGGAAAGCAGGATCTGATCAAGCAGGCGTTCCAGGAATGGATCTGGAGAGATCCGGAGCGCAGACAGAGGCTGACCGCAGATTATAATGAGCAGTTTAATTCCATCCGCCCAAGGGAGTATGACGGGAGCCATCTGCATTTCTATGGTATGAACCCGGAAATTACTTTGCGGAAACACCAGAAGGACGGCGTGGCCCGGATTATTTACGGAGGGAATACGCTGCTGGCTTATGTGGTGGGCGCAGGAAAGACCTATACGATGGTGGCGGCTGCGATGGAGTGCAAACGGTTGGGGCTGTGCAATAAATCTATGGTCGTGGTGCCAAATCACATCATCGAGCAGTTCGCCGCTGAGTGGCTCCAGTTATATCCGGCAGCCAATATTCTGGTGGCAACAAAAAAGGATTTTGAGAAGAAAAACCGGAAAAAGTTCTGCGGCAGGATTGCTACCAGCGACATTGACGCCGTGATCATCGGGCACTCCCAGTTTGAGAAGATTCCCTTAAGTGTCGAGCGGCAGGAACGTATGCTGCAGATGGAGATTGACGAAATCATCGAAGGAATCGCAGAGGCAAAAAAGATCCAGGGGAGCCGTTTTACGGTAAAACAGATGGAGCGGACCAAGAAATCACTGGAAACACGTCTGAAACGGCTCCATGACCAAAGCCGGAAAGATGATATGATCACGTTTGAGGAACTGGGCGTAGACCGTTTGTTTGTGGATGAGGCGGACGGCTATAAGAACCTTTACCTGACAACCAAGATGCGGAATGTGGGCGGGGTCGCACAGACCGAAGCGCAGAAATCCTCTGATATGTATATGAAATGCCGCTATCTGGATGAGATCACGGGAGGAAAGGGGGTAATCTTTTCAACAGGAACACCGGTCAGCAATTCTATGGTAGAACTCTATACCATGCAGCGCTATCTGCAGTACGGAACGTTGGCGGAGAAAAACTTAC
>OERI01000073.1_pt1 | contig 12780 bp, 19 predicted proteins | sample 1539971 | NCBI WGS metagenome assembly OERI01 (sample SAMEA3891874, study PRJEB23780) | metagenome | biome: terrestrial biome; feature: animal house; material: Caecal content | place: Italy | collected 2015-05-05
ATTCCTGATAGTAGAGTATCAGAGTTTTCGCATCTTCCTGTTGTATTAGAAAAAAGGGCTTATTATAAGGATTTCTATAACAAGCTGAATAAAAATAATGTATTAACGCAAGAACAGGCTTTGTCAGTTGTAAATTCGGCTATCTACTCCAAATATGGTTATAGTGGTCCCATTTTTTTAATTATGATTCGCGATGGAAAAATTCCTGTTGTGGGTGATGCTTCCTTTCTATCTATTATAACAGCTATTGCAGGATTAATATCTGCAATAGGAGCCCTTCTTTCAAAAATATTCGGAAAAGATGAAGATGAGATGAATGAGGAATTAAAAGTAAATGGACCGTCATCGACAGATGGACTCTTTACTGTTACAGATAGTAATAACTCATATCCCGATAACAGTACCACGGACAATCCCCTATTAGATTTCAGCCAGCCGACCGGCACAGTCGCCAGCTCGAATCTTCTCGGTATTCTACTGGTAGGCGGCGTATTGATGGCTTTGATATTCGGCGGAAGCGGCGACAAGAAAAAGAAGAAAAAATAACTTTTATAAACCCCTAAAAAATAAAGAAAATGGCAAAACAGAAAAAGTACCCCAAACAACCGAAGATGAAAAGCTCGGTAGAGGTTTGGAAACGCTACGAAGAACGTTGTCGTGAAGTGGACCGCTACAACAACGACCTCAAACGGAGGGAAGCGGAAAAGAAACGCATCATCGACAAAGTGCGTAAAATGAAGTAAGTAATTAACAGGTAAAAAAGATTGTTTTATGAAAAAGAAAACGAAAACGGACAGAATTGTTAAAACTGTCCTCGGTGGAGCCGCAGGCGGCGCCATCACTCAGGTGGTGAAAGGAACCATCATGAAGGGAAAGAAAACTTTATATACCGATTTGGCCGCAATCGCCATCGGTGCTATCGCTCCCTCCCTCGTGAAGATGGACGGTATCGGCGAATTGGGCGCGGGCATGATAGGTGCGGGAGTCGCAGGCGTGATCGCAAGCTCGGTCCCCTCGTTGGCCGGTACTCCGTTCAGCAGATTCAATAATGCCCTGTACGGTGCGAATGCGGCTTATCGCCAAAGCATTATTGGCAAGGGTCAAAAAAAAAATCAAAACAGCGTCCTAATGTAAAAGGCACGCCGTTTAAAAATGTCTTATTTTAAAACAAGGTAAATTATGAATAATCAATTTATAGCGCCTTACCTTCGCAAACGTTGGGAGGACGCAAGAAAAAAAGTGCAGACGCTGAGTCCCGAACTTTTCCCCCAATCTTCCTATCTCCGTATTGACCAGACTTTGGTAAACGGAGTAGGAAACTATGTTTTCGATCCCATGCGCCAGAACGGACAGCAGGGCACATACGGGCAGTTGTTGAACCGTAACGACTTGTTCCTTGCCTATGGCATGGGGTTGTTCCTGATTTACGAGATGACAGCCAATCCGGGAGCCGCCGTATTCGCCACTTCGTTATCCGATCTCGTTGCCAAAGCGAAGGTAATGGGTTCGACCGACACGATCCCCGTAGATGTTCAATGCGTTTATAACGGTTCGCTTCGTTTGCAAACCGGAACGACGGTAACATTCGAGGCTTTGGAAACCTCCATCTTCAACGTATCGCACCAAGCAGCCAACAGCGGAACAACCGATGCCGCAGTCGTATCGCTCGACAGTTCCGTACTCGACGAGATTTTCTATACCCCGGAAATGATTGCTTTCGCCGGAACGAAAGAACAGACTTTCAGCCTGAAATTCCCGTGTGCCAACACGTCGGTATTCCAGCCGGCAAGCTCTCCGAAAGGCTCCGTAGGGTTGAGTCTCGTTATGCTCGGCTTCCTCGTGAAGAACGGAGCGCTGTTGCTCGAAAACTACAAGGGCGATGTGAACGACTTCCTCGCCCCCGCGTGATGATTCCATAATAGTGTCAGACCATCGATTTCCCGGAGTGTCCTCTATCTCCGGGAAATCTTAAAAAGAAAAGAAATGAGGGAATACGTTATACAGAATGTAGACTTTATACAATTAACTGTAAATCCGGGCGAAAACCGGGTTTATTTTCCCGTGTCCACCCATTTGCAAGGTAAAAAAATCCTATGGCTGGAATCTTATTATGTCGCTTCGGGCGTAACCTACGATTTGGCGGGACGTTATCCTCTGTTGATGTCGACCGGCATATATGTTACCCTGTATGACATGGACGGGAATTTAATCGTCGATTCTCTCACTATCGATTATTTCACTTCCTTCTCAGGGAATAACCTGCCGAGAATAGATGCCGTAATAGACTGGGAGCGTTCTTTCCTGTCGATTCAGACAGAAGTTCCGACCGAAAGCGTTGTATTTTTCTCCGTATATATAGGATCGGAGAACTTACCTATCCCTTCTCAAAGAAACATCTATAACCTGACCGTACCCGTTACCTCCCAAATGGAAGATATAACGCTGTATAGGAAGGTACAGGCATTGGAAGGGAAAAGAATAACCGGTATATATGTATCTTCGGACGATACGTCGGATATATTCAATTACCCGAACTTCATCGAATCGGGATATCTCTATTTTGTCCCCAAAGACAAATCCCGTTTCCTTAACTGTGTCCCCATCACTTTTTTCTCCGGCTTGGAAGGAGTATTGGAAGCGGGGACTTTATCCCTTCGCAGAAAATTCATTGCGCCGGTAGAGATCGATTTCAACCGTAGCAAAATATATATAAGATCCACAGATAGCAGAGTCCGTAATTTAAATTTAGCTTTTTGTTATGAATAGATTAGAATATACACCTTTTACCGGCGCCTATTCCATTTCGATAGATGTTTCTCAGGCTAATCCCGGAGATCGTATCTATCTGCCAGATACCCCGGTATTGTCCGACAAATTCATTACGGCGATGACTGTGTTCGGAATCAGTTACAGTTCTTCGAACGTGCAGGATCCGGACGGTAACGTCATATCTTCGAATAATGTCGGACAGTTTTTCGTCACATTGGTAGATTTGAAAAACGATGACTTTATTTCGAATATCCCGTTATTCTATTTCATGTACGGAGGCCGGCAAATCCCGATCAACCGATACCTTGTACTCCCGAACTGTTATCTGACGAAACCGAAAACAGGAAACACACAGTATATCCTGTTGACGTTTTACTACACCTATACTCCCGAATCCTTGTGCAAAAGACAGGATTGTTTCGAGAAATTGAAAATACAGTCGGTTAACATTCCGGTGTATTCCAATTCGGCGAACAAGTATTATTTGCCGGATAATCGGGTGTTGGTGGATAAGAAGTTTAAAAATATCTATGCGACAATAACATCTTCGGACGTTTCGTCGCCGGACAGCATACCTATTGTTGCGCCGATCAATTCGTTTTTGACGCTGGTTTATAAATCGGATATCATCTTGTACCGGTTCCCCGTATTGTATCTGTCGCAATGGAACTCCCCGTTCAGGCTGAATATGGATAATCTGCAAGCCGATTTACCGAGTTCCTATATAGAGCTCTCCCAAGATATTGCCCAGAAGGTAGGGGATAAGGTCGTTTTCTTGAACTTTGAGTATGAAGATTAAAACTGACTGACTATGATACGCGGAAAAGAAAATCTAATCGAATGGGTGAAATCGACGCCGAACGTGAAACAGATACAGATTCGCACCTCTCCCGGCGCTGACGCTTTCCAGTTCCAAAGCGAGGAAGGCGAGAATAAAAAGACGATGGAAGATCGACTATCCCGAACCCTCGAATATTTGGAGCCGGGAAAATATTACATCGAGATGTCCGACGGAAACTCCCGGAGAAACTGGTATCGGGATTACTTCGTGCTGGAAGATGATGCATCGGCTGTTTCTTTCCAGCCGGGAGCGGCGAATATCGGCGGTGTTCCTTCCGATGAAGTGGACCGGAGAATCGCCGCGGCACTTGACGCTCAAAAGAAAGAGTTCCGTATCGCCGAGCTCGAATCGAAGGTAAAAGAGTATGAGGAAGAATTAGAGGAACGGGAAAGCCCTTTGCAGTCAGCTATCGGCCGTGTAGCCCCTTATCTTCCGGCTATCCTCGAAAGGTTTTTCGGACGTCCGGGCATGCAGGTAGGAGTTGCCGGAACTTCGCAGCCTATCCGGGTTCCCGCACCGGAACCGAATACCGACGACAACTCCCGGATATTGCGGATCGCCGAACGGCTGGCAGCCATCGAACCCGATTATCTGAATCTGTTGGAAAAACTGTGTGACAAATTGGAAGATAACCCCGCTCTCTTGGGCATGATTAAACAATTCGCTTGATATGAAATACAATCCTAACCTATTCAATAAAGGGGTATTCCCCCGATTTACCAGTGTGACGGTGTATGCAAAACCTTCGTATAGTTCAGATGTCCTGTACGAAATAAAAGGTTTTGCCGGAATGACAGACGGAAATTATGAAAATGTGGACGGCTGGAATTGGTACAGGCTCGGCTCTATCGATGGAAAAAATGTGTGGGGTTGGGTACGTGAGGATTATGTAGAGTTAAAGACGGTAGACCCTATCAATAACGAAGCGGCGCAATCTCAATTAAATCTTATTATAGAGAACGATAAAAATAGCATGATCAATCTATTAGTAGCCTCTCGTGGTTGTTCTATGCTTGAAAGTTCCGGTAGAAATGTATCTTCTATAAAAAATGAGATTCGCAATCTGTATATCGACATCGTTAACCGGAATAACATAATCGCGTCAATGCCCAACTTGGACGATAAGGTTTACGGTGAGCCTGTTTTAGATAAATTCGCTTCTGACCTTCGGAATATCGTGACACAAAATGCGGTAGGTATAGCGTGGGTTCCCGTACTTGTTATTGCTGCCATAGTTTCGCTTTCATTGGGTGCAGCGTATTATGTCTATGACAAGACTAAGACTCTTGCTTCCAATTCGAATGTGTCCTACAAGGCATCGGATAAAGTTGTCAAAAAGGTTTATTCCAGTCTGACCGAAGAACAAATTCAAATATTGGAAGACGATATAAACCGACAGATGAAAGGCGCTTTTACAACTGGGTATTGGAAAAGTGCTACCAATATAACATGGTTTTCTATACTGAAATATGGAGCCATTGCCGTAGGTGCTATTTGGGTGGTCAAGTGGATTAAAAATAATTTTTAAATTATGGCAAATCTATTCAATCCAGCATATATCGATCCAAATTCATATATCAAATTTCTAACAAAAGAGGAGTTGGAAATATGGTGTAGTAATGCTGTGCATCCACCTCTCAATACTCAAAATTTCAAGATAAATACTTGGAACTATAATTACAATACCGTACCACTTTTAAAACCGGAGGATTTAGTACATGAATGGCCCGGCTCTTCTCCGTATTGGGAAGAATTAGAAAGTCATTATAAATCTGCTGCAATAGGATATTCCAAAGAGTTGCAAGGTATATCGGTCGGTCGTCTTTGTACCTTTTTATCATTGAGGGCGCGCCCCTCGAATGATGCTTTCTCTGTATTCAATATGCACATGAATCAATTTTATAAACATTCGAAAGAAAATGAGGGGCATAAAACCGATACAGAGTATACATTTCGATTTCCTTTGGTTTTGACCGGTCAATTCATTGATATGCCTGATGGACGTTGGCATTATGTGTATGTTAAAGAACATATTCAATTAAATACTGTATTTTGGTATTGGCGATATCTTCCAAGACCTGAATACGAGACATATAAGGAGCTGTATGAATGGACAAAAGAATTTATGGGATTTGTCACTCCCGAAGATTTTGAATCAATTCTTAAAAATTATGAGGTATTTAAATTCGGATTTGTTCGTGAAGATCTTATATCGTTCTATGAAGATTATGAAATAAATGGACAAAAAGTAAATATATCATTTCGTCGAGAGATATACGGCCCAAAATATGAATATCCTATGTTCTACAATTATGATTATCAATATAGTTATAATGCTGAAAATGGTTATTCGTATCTTTATATATTGCTTCCCGGATCTTTTTTGAGAGGGGACAAACTTGATTATCCTTTAACGAATGTTACTCAAAGGATATACAAATGGAATCCTGACATAGATAGTCATTTAAGAATTAACGCTTACCCCAATGGAGGCGACCCCGATTTTATGGAGGATTGGGCCGACGAAATCAAAGCCAATATGGATATCGAGAACGGGACTTCGGACCATAACCCCTCTACGGAAGTCGTCGAGAAAAACGTATTGGCCGGAGCCGGTGTATTGGCTCTTGGTCTGTTGTTGTTGAAAAATAATATGTAGCGATATGGTACGGAAAGACAGAAAAAAAAGAATCATCATGCCGTCCCGGAATAATACCGTGCTTCAATCCCCGGAAACCTCGGACGATGGCGCCCTTGACGGTGGCGGATTCGATGACGTGGTAGTCACCGGTCAGGATTTGCGCTGGAAGAAGTGGGCCGTTGCGATCGGAGCGGTAGCCCTCGTTTGGTTTTTAGTCATTCAGGAAGAATAACAATATAAATAACTATGTATCATGTGGTTCGAAAATAAAGTAACAAGCAATAAGGAAGCATTCTTGCAGAAGGTACGACTAATCTGCGCGAAACTGGGTATAGAGCCCGATTGGCTTATGTTCGTCATGAACTCGGAAAGCGGGTTGAATCCGGCGGCTTATAATCCGAATGGCGGAGCGTCGGGCCTTATCCAGTTCATGCCGGACACCGCGAAAGGGTTAGGCACGACGACCGAAGCACTGCGGAAGATGTCGAATGTCGCCCAACTCGACTACGTGTATAAGTATTTTTATCCGTATCGGGGAAAGATGAGCTCTTTGTATGATCTATACCTCGTTACTTTCTTCCCCGCCGCTCTCGGCAAACCGGACAGCTATGTGTTGCAAACATCGACACTCCCGGCGAAGGTAATAGCCGATGCAAATCCCGGTATAGATTTGAATCATGACGACCGGATCACCGTAGGAGAATTTAAAAGGTGGATCGATCTAAAAAAAAAAGTATGGGGTTAGAAAGCGGATTCAACGTATTTGTCATTGCTGGCTCCATCATTTGCGCCGGTATAATATTGTGGTACATTTTTAAACGAGATAACGATGATTAAGCCTCTAAAAATCATATATAAGAATACGATCCGAACATCGAACGGGACGATCGAGAACGAGGGTCCAAACTCCCCCTCGATTATCATATTCCGCAATCAAGGCACATCGATTGCCTATGTATTGGGAAACGTGAAGATATTCCCCGGTGAATCGTGGCAGTTGAAAAACGATCCCGGAATCGTGATCGAAAACAGCTTTACGGTGACATTCGATACCTCGGTTCCCGGATTGGAAAACAACTTAGCCGTTATTCGCGGATATTATAAAGATTAAAAACATTTCTGTTATGAACGAATATCAACCCTTAGATATAAATAGGAACCCTATCGGGGTTTTGCAGCCCGGCGGGAACATTACGTTAGATGAAAGTGAAAACTTCGAAATTACGGAGTCGGGGATATACCGGATATTTACCGAGTCCGGCACTAACGGCATTGCCGAACTCGAATTTGATATGAACGGAACTATATCTAATGTATATAGTACAGTTGGGACAATAGAATGTTTTTATATCTCGAAAGGTACAATTTTTTATCCTGTATCTGGTTCCTTCCGTGTTACTAAAATGATTTAGCCATGAGTTTAGGAAGATTGGGATTGATACAAGCCGGGCAACCGTCGAAGCAGTGCCCCACGTTGGCGGAAATGACAGCCGATGCTACGGCCACGGCTGCCGATATTGTCGAGGGAAAGACGGCGTATGCCAGAGGCGAGAAGTTGACGGGAACACTCGTACCCGTTACCAAAATCGACGTGGCAGCGGAGGGGATTAAATTCTCTTATTCCACCTTTAAGGAAGTACCAGAGGTATTTGATTTATCAAATGTAGTCAACGCTCAGTCTCTATTTTTATTGTGCTATCAACTCAAAGAGTTGCCCGCTTTACCGTGGAAAAATCTTACAAATTGTATTCAAACTTTTCAACAAACGGATTTGGATATTCCTGTCGATATAGAATTGCCGGAATGTATTTCTGTGGGAAGTATGTTTCCTATCACTAAGATAGCTTCAATCGTAAGGTTTATAGCCCCAAAGGCAGAAGATGCGAATCGGATATTTCATCGAACGAATATCAATTCTATTTCAATAATAGAACTTCCGAATTGTATAAATTTTGATTACACGTTTTCCGCGATCCCTATTGTTACTTTCCCGAAAATCACAGCTCCGAAAGCGCAATCTTGTATTAGTACATTTAGTAATAATGCCTCTATGCAATCTCTTGAATACTGGGATTTTTCGAACGTAACAGCAGCAACAAACATGTTCAAGGGGTGCTCGGCGCTGTCGTCTATCGGCGATGTTATCTTCTTACACACCGCTCTATCGCTGGCAGATTCCCCGAATATCGATGAAGATACTTTGAATCGATTCGGAGGATTCGCCAATGCTGCCGGAGAAAGCGGTGTAGCTCCATTAAAATCTCTGGGACTACCGGCCGCTGCGTTGACATTTAACACGACTGCACAAACTTATCTGGAAACAGAAGGTATCATAGCGAAACTGACGGAGGAGAATTGGACAGTTAATTTCGCCGATTCGATGTAATGGATAAAAGAACACAATCAAACAAAACCTCATAAAAAACAAATACCCATGAATATAGAAGAAAAAACCTATCAAAAGATTACTCCCGCAACGGAAGGTAATTACCTGACTACCCACCAAGAAGGCGGCGATATAAAGACTTACGAGGGAGTAAAAGCGATGTACACGCCGGCAGACTTCGACGCTTCGTCTGTAAGGGAGATTACACCGGAGCAACATCTAAGCTACCAAAAAGCCAAAGAACAGGCTTTGCAGGAGGAAACAGAACAGGGAAATAATGCTTAATAACATATATATGCAGGAAAGAAATGTAATCTCCGGCATGTTGGCAAGTTGGCTAACCTCGTTCATCGAGTTCGTGGAGCCGGTGAAATGGTTCATCGTGGCAGCCCTCTGTTTGATTATCGCCGATTTCAAGTTTGGGATAGAAGCCTCTAAAAAAAGAGGCGAAACCATACGGAAAAGCCGGGCGATCCGACGTACTGTCAATAAGATGATCGACTATATATGTTGGATATTGGTTGCAACCAGTTTCGGAGCTGCATTCGGTCAACCTTTCGGTATTCCCATACTTCCGGCTGTTGTCCTGTTCGTTATATACGGCTGTGAAATAAACTCCTGCTTCAATAATTATTTCGAATCAAGAGGCAGCAAATTTCGGATCAATATCTTCAAATGGTTCAAGAACAAGGCCGATATCATCGAGCCGGAAAGAAAGAAAAACGTATAATAGGTTGCATAATAGAATCATACGATATATATTTGCAGTAGGATTACAGATATTTATATAACAATAAATAAGAGCGTGCGAAATCACCTAAAACTACCCTGTGCGAGCGCGATCTCCTTAAACTAAAAGAAACGAAAGTAAGAACGTATTTAACGGAACTACCTGAAACACGAAAATGAAAAAGCCGGTTAATCACCGGCTTTTCTTGTTTTTAATAAGATATCGGACTTTCCATTTGTGCTTTTTCAAGTCCTTCAAGAGTACTTTATTCTTTATCTGATAATCGAGATGTATCGACATGGATTCTTGTAAGGACTCTTCCGCATTTTGTATGCTGTTCCCGGAGACGGCTAAATCGATGGAAGGACAATAGGCGATATAGGCATTATCTTGTTTGAAGATGTAGATGTGGAATACCCCTGTAAGCAGATTACCGGAGATTTCTATTTTATCGGTACGAGGTCGCATAACGTTCACGAGTCGATTTGTTTATATATGATTTCGGGCGGAATAGCCGATATTTTCGAGAAGGCGAAAAGTTTCTTTCCCAAGTCTTTCAGCGAAGCGCCTATATGGTAGATTTCCCCATCGATGATTAGGAACCGATCGTGCGCCTTTGTGTATAACTTGACCTTTACAGGCGAATATTGAGCGTTGAATCGCTTGATGTCGAGCTCTAATTGCGGAGTGATTTTATCCGTATAAATCACCACCGATACCGATTTTCCTCGTTTCCCGAATAAAGTCAAGACAGACTCGTCTATGTAGTTGTCGAAAAGGACGATACTCTTTCGGGCTGACTTGACAAGATCGCAAACGAATTTGTAGGCGTCGAATATCTGGCCGGCAAAAAATATTCCCTCTATCGGCGGTAAGGAATGGCGGACAAAAAAATCTACTTGGTTGCTGAGCCTTTGTATTTCGGAGTCGTGTTCTCTCAGTCGGTTATCAATTCTTTTCTCTAAACTGTCGAGCTTTTGATTGATGGAATAACCTTTCAGCATGTAATCTTTCAGGACTTTGTTTGCCCACTGGCGGAACCGCGTACCTCTCTGACTCTTTACCCGATATCCGACGGATATAATTACATCTAAATTATAATATTTCGTACGGTAACTTTTCCCATCACTGGCAGTTGTAAAGGATTCCTTGACAACTGAATCCCGATCCAATTCTTTTTCTTTGAATATATTACCGGTGTGTAAACTTATATTTTGCTTGGTCGTTTGAAATAATTCGGACATTTGTTGTTGTGTCAGCCATACGGTCTCATTTTCTAAGCGGACTTCCAGACTTACAGCTCCTTCCGGTTGGTATAATACGATTTCACTCTTTTGTTCCATATCTGAATAGTTTTTGCAAATGTACATAAATAATTAAAAAACAGTGTCGAACTTCTGAATAATGGGATTGGCCTGCTCGATGTCGTGCGGCGTATATATATCCGTGATGAGAATAGAGGAATGCCGGGCTTGATCACGGACCGATATGTTATCGATTCGCGCCCGTAACATCGATGTCACCCCGGTATCTTTCAACGAATAGAATTTGTATGATGCTGGGAATCGAAGATTTTTTCGGACGTAGTGTGTCCAGTAGTCCCGAAATTGTTTCTCGCTTCTCCATTTCGGGCCGGGGGTAAGACCATCGGAAAATAAGTAATAATCACTCGGATAAGAGAAAGAACCGCAGTCTATCATCAACTCGATAATTTTCCGATTGATAGTCAATACTGCATCTTTGTGATTTTTTGTATAGTCGCTGTGAAGTAGGAGAGTGCCGGCCTTTACATTAAAGTCGCCGATACGAATATAACTTATCTCTTTGGGACGTACAAAACAATAGAAAAGAATATAACAAGCCAGTAGGAAACGTTTGTTTTTGGTTTTTAGATACTCTTGCAAACGGATCAAATCGCTTTCAGAAATGACTGTGCGCTGTTTCTTTATGGATCGTTTAGGGATAAGATCTATTCCGTCCGTAACCTTTTTATCGACATAGCCATGTTTGAGTAGATATCCGGCAAAAATTCGCAACCATGAAAGATAGTTATTCCGGGTTTGTGCACTGTTTTCTCTTTCAATGTAGATATGCTCGATAAACTCGTTTATATACTCCCGATTGAATTGATATATATAAGTAATGGGAACTTTTAAAGAGGCGTTATAGCGAACGAGGTTTCTAAGGTAAGAAATATATCCTATGTAGGTTTCTTCCCTCAAAACGCCATCAGTACGCAATCGAGTAATAATTCCTGTATTTATCCGTAGCTTCTGAAAATAAAGCCAGTCCTTTCGAATGACATTCGTTAATCCACGGATTCCACCCCCGACGGAGCTGTTCATGAATCCGATTGATTAAATCGGCGGCGTATTTTCTTCGATCTGAAATTTTGGGTATGTGATTGATCTTGATTCTTTTGATTTTAAGTTTTCCCGCAATGGGACAAAAAGCGTAGAATCCTACATACCAATCGTTACCGGTTTTCCCGGTATAAAGTTTTGGAGGCGTATAGGAAATTACCTCCGAAGTCAGAATTTTTCTTTGAACAGACATTTTTTTTTAAGAAGAGATTATTTTTCAAATCTCCCCTTGATTAAACATCTCACATTTCTCTCCCGGTCATATTTAAACGACCATACCTAACAATCTAATAAATAGGTTGTTAGGTATAAAATTGTCGGGGTAGCGGGATTCGAACCCACGACCCCCTGCTCCCAAAGCAGGTGCGCTAACCGGACTGCGCTACACCCCGAATCCCATTAATCGTTTCTCGATTTTGGTGCTGCAAATTTACAGCTTTTTTTTATATCCACAACTATGCTCCCATATTTTTATCAAATTCTTTAAGGAATCATATTTGTTTACCGATGTTTTATTTTAATTTTGCAAAGACAATTTTTCATAAGAATGTCGGAGTATAATCAACGAAAATAAATCATATAATAATGTATAGAACGAATACGTGCGGAGAATTGCGGTTGAACCATGTCGGCCAAAAGGTAACGTTGGCAGGGTGGGTACAACGCAGTCGCAAAATGGGCGGAATGACATTTGTCGATCTGCGAGACAGATATGGTATCACACAGTTGGTCTTTAATCAAGAAACAGATGCCGATTTATGCGATAAAGCGAATAAATTGGGGCGTGAGTATGTCATACAGGTGACCGGTACGGTAACGGAACGGTCAAGCAAAAATGCCAATCTGCCGACCGGTGAAATAGAAATCATAGCCGAAAATTTGGTCGTGTTGCATACCGCAGAGACACCGCCTTTTACCATCGAAGACGAATCGGACGGAGGAGACGATATTCGCATGCAGTATCGTTATCTCGATTTGAGACGATCGGTAGTACGCCGTAATCTCGAATTACGTCACAAGATGGCATTCGAAGTCCGCCGTTATCTCGAC
>OERI01000086.1_pt1 | contig 11759 bp, 11 predicted proteins | sample 1539971 | NCBI WGS metagenome assembly OERI01 (sample SAMEA3891874, study PRJEB23780) | metagenome | biome: terrestrial biome; feature: animal house; material: Caecal content | place: Italy | collected 2015-05-05
GTCCATCCTGATCCACAACCTCAAGCACAAGGACAGCCCCAAGGAGCTTCTCACGGAGGAGGAAGTGGAGCTGCTCACCACCCCACTGGATCTGGCGGGATATAAGGCGGCCATCACGGAAGCGCTCTACAAAGGCACCAAGCGCAATGTGGAGAGCGAACCGGACTCAAAAAACGCGCAGGTCGGGTAACAGACGAGGAGCTGTTCACCCGACTTTTCTATTACGGCATCAGCCAGCTCCATCTCTCCTGGGATGAAGTTGGGCTGATGCCGTTTGGCCTGCTCCTCGACTTGTGGGAGTGCCACAAGCAGTTCACCGGGATGGCAAAGCCCAAGCGGGAGCTGTTTATCGATGACATTATTCCCTACGGGATATAAATATGTATTGCGATTGTGCGTACAATAGAGTATAATTGAAACAAGCAAGCATATACAAATCCCGAAAGGAGTTTTTGATATGGCAAAGTCGGCAAATCTGTACGCGCGCATTGAGCCGGAGGTTAAGGAACAGGCGGAAGCCATCCTCAGTGCCCTGGGCATCCCGGCGTCCAACGCCATCACCATGTTCTACAAACAGGTCATTCTCCAGCGTGGACTGCCTTTTGATGTAAAGCTCCCGGAGCATCCGCTGGACGTCAGTCGCATGAGTGCCCAGCAGCTGGATACAGAACTGGAGAAGGGCTACGCCCAGATGAAGGCTGGGCAAACCATCCCAGCAAAGCAGGCGTTTGACGAGCTGCGGGGAGAACTGGGCGTATGAGCTATGAGGTGACGCTGACCCCGGAAGCAAAGCACGACCTGCGGGAAATCTACCGTTACATCGCTGTGGAGCTTCAGTCGGAGCAAAACGCCAACGGCCAGCTGGACCGTTTGGAAGAGAGCATCCTCAAACCGGATGAGATGCCGGAGCGGTTCCGGGTCTACGACCGGGAACCATGGCACAGCCGCAACCTCCGGGTCATGCCGGTGGACAATTACCTGGTGTTCTACATCCCGGACCACCAGGTAAAAACCGTCACGGTGCTCCGCATCATGTACGGTGGGCGGGATATTGACGCGCAGCTCCGAAAAATGCAAGGAAACTGAATCGAGTTTTGGAAAGAGTCGAGTAATCGGCTCTTTTCTTATGCCTGGAGTAATCCGGGCTTTTTTTATGCCATTTTGAAGGAGGTGACCTCGGATGGCGGATAACTTTGGCCTGAAAATCGGGCTGGAGGGCGAAAAGGAATTCAAGAAGGCGCTGGCGGACATCAACCAGTCCTTCAAAGTCCTCGGCTCTGAAATGAAGGTCGTGCAGTCCCAGTTTGATAAAAACGATGATTCCGTGGAAGCCCTCACCGCCCGGAACCAGGTGCTGGGTAAGGAGATCGATGCCCAGAAAAAAAAGATTGAAACCCTGCGTAAGGCGCTGGAGAACGCATCCACCTCCTTCGGGGAAAACGACCGGCGCACCCAGCAATGGCAGATCCAGCTCAATAATGCCCAGGCCGCTCTGAACAATATGGAGCGGGAGCTTGACCAGAACCAGAGGGCCATCGACTCCATGAGCGATGAGATGCGCGATGCCGCCCAGCAGACGGACAAGTTCGGTGATGAGATCGATGACGCAGCCGACAAGACCGATAAGGCTTCCGGCAAGCTGGAGAAGGTTGGCTCCGTCCTCAAAGGCCTGGCGGTCCCGGCGGGTGCCGCTGTTGCCGCCGCCGGCGCCGCCCTCGCCGGGCTGACCAAGAGCTTCCTCGACCTGGCGGAGTCCACACGGGAATACCGGGAGGACCAGGCCAAGCTGGACGCGGCCTTTACCACCGCCGGCTTTACGGCAGAACAGGCCGGTGAAGCCTACACCGGCTTCTATGCCATCCTGGGTGAAGAAGACCGCAGTGTGGAAGCGGTCAACCACCTCGCCAAGCTCTGCTCCACCGAGGAAGAGCTGGCGCAGTGGACGGACATTGCCGCCGGCGTGTGGGCCACCTTCGGGGACAGCCTTCCCATCGAGGGCTTGACCGAAGCCGCCAATGAGACCGCCAAGACCGGCACCATCACCGGCCAGCTGGCGGACGCGCTGAACTGGGCCGGCGTCAATGAGGAAGCCTTCCAGTCGGCGCTGGATGGCTGCAGTTCCGAGCAGGAACGCGCCGCGCTCATCACCGATACCCTCAACGGCCTGTACCAGGAAGCGGCGGAAAACTATAAAACCCTCAATGGGGACGTGATGGAAGCCCAGCGCGCCCAGGCACTTCTTACCGATGCCTACGCCCAGCTGGGCGCTATCGCGGAACCCATCATGACCACGCTGAAGACCATGGCGGCTGATGTTCTTACTGCCATGATTCCCTTCGTGTCCCTCATGGGCGAGGGGCTGCAGGGAGTCCTGAACGGTACCGCCGGCGCGGCCGAGACCTTTGCCGAGGGCATCTCCGGTCTGATGAGCGTTCTCATGGAGAAGCTCTCCACCATTGTGCCGGTCATCGGGGAAGCCATCCTCGCCAGTCTTCCGGTACTGCTGGAAGCTGGAGTGAATATCATCGCAACCCTTGTCACCGGCATTGTGAACGCGCTGCCCCAACTGGCCGCAGCCGCCCTGTCCATTGTTCTCCAGCTGGTCACCAGCCTAACCGAGCTGGCGCCACAGCTTTTACAGGCGGCAATGCAGGTGGTGGCGACCCTGGCTTCCGGCATCGCTTCCGCACTGCCTCAGCTGGTTCCCACCATTGTACAGATGGTGGTGCAGATCTGCCAGACCCTTATCGCCAATCTGCCCCTCATCCTGGACGCGGCTCTGCAGCTGGTCACGGGGCTGGCCCAGGGCATCCTCAACGCCCTGCCGGTGCTCATCGCGGCTTTGCCGGAGATCATCAACGGTATCGTGACATTCTTGCTGGATGCCATCCCCCAGATCATCGAGACGGGCATCCAGCTTCTGACCTCGCTGGTGGCGGCTCTGCCGGACATCATCACCGCCATTGTCGCAGCCATCCCGCAGATCATCGAGGGGATCATCACAGCCGTATTAAACTCCATCCCGCAGATCATCCAGGCTGGTATCGACCTGCTGGTGTCGCTCATCCAGGCGCTGCCCCAGATCATTACCACCATCGTGGCGGCTATCCCGCAGATCATCACCGGCATCGTGAACGCCCTCATCAACAGCATCCCTCAAATCATCCAGGCGGGTGTAGAACTGCTGGTGTCCCTGATTGCGAATCTCCCGACCATCATTGCGGAGATCGTGAAGGCGATTCCGCAGATCATCACGGGGATCGTCTCGGCTCTCGGCCAGGGCGTCTCCCAGATTGCCGAGGTGGGCGCCAACCTGGTGCGCGGCCTGTGGCAGGGCATCCAGTCCCTGGCCGGGTGGATCTGGGATAAAGTCTCCGGCTGGATCTCTGGCATCTGGGATGGAATTTGCAGCTTCTTCGGCATCAATTCTCCTTCAAAAGAGATGGCTTGGGTGGGAGAAATGTTAGTAGAGGGTCTTGCCGGGGCCATTGATACCAACGGGAAAGAAGCTGTTCACTCGGCAGAACATTTGGCTGAGGATATCAGCAGCGTGATGCGTGGGCTTTCCGCGGATATGACAACCGCGCTTCCCAGGCGCATGGATCTCAACACGGCCTTACATGACATAGATACGACACCGGCGATTAAAACCCGCACACAGACGATTGATGTGACCATTCCTCTGACGATAGACGGCGTTACGCTTGCCCGTGTTCTGTCACAAATTCAGTGGTCGCAAAACGCCGTTTATGTACGTAACCGGGGGATCACTTGAGCAAGGAGGGAAACATGGGAAGTCTGAACATATACAGCGGAAGCGTCCTTCAGTGCAGCTTTCCCAGGGTGCTGTCCGCATCGCTGAGCGACAAGCTGTCCGGGGAACGGACGCTGGAATTCTCCGTGCTGGCCTCCCGGTCGCAGTCCCTGTCCGTTGGCATGACGGCGGAGCTGGACGGGCAGTATTACAACATCGTGCGGATTTCCAAGCAAATCACAGGCGGATTTCCTGTGACTACCGCGCAATGCGAACACATCTCCTATATTTTGAATGATGCGGCATATAACCTCGTCACCTTTGTGTTTGAAGGGACGCCCACCGCGGGATTGACGGAGCTGCTGTCCGGCACTCCTTTCTCTGTCGGCACGGTGGAGGCAACCGAGCGAGTGGAAGCGGCGTTCACCGATCAAAGCCCGCTCAGCCGCCGGAACGCCCTGATGCGCTTTATTGACGCCTGCGGCTGCGAAGTGGAGTATGACGGGTACGTCATTCATCTTCGCAAGCACCGCGGCTCCACTGTCCGCAAGCCGCTCATGGACGGAGAGAATGTGACGAATTTGTCGGTGACGATTGACGGCCGGGAGAACACCGCCGCTTATGAGATATCCCTGTTCAAAATGGCGGATCTGCAGGCCGGGGACGAGGTCAATATTACCTACACGCCCATGGGCATCCAGGCGGATACCCGTATCGTCAGCATTCAGTATAACCCGTTTTATCGCTATACCGTCCGGGTAGAGGTGGGCGACTATGTACCCAACCTGATGGCGTCTTCCGCCACGCAGCTGGATCGCATCCGACAGGAATTCCGAGCGGCAGACGGAAGACTGGAATCCACCATTGAGAGCGTCGACGGGGAGTTGTCACAGCTGACGCAGACCGTCTCCGGCTTTGACCTGCGGATCGCTACCGCAGAGGGCGCTGTCTCCGAGCTATCCCTCACTGTCGGAGGATTCGACACCCGTATTGCGGACGCGGAAGGCGCAGTGTCCGTGCTCTCACAGACGGTGAGCGGTTTTGATACCCGGATCGAGGATGCGGAGGGCTCGGTTTCGGCGCTCTCTCAGAGCCTTACCTCCATCACAACGCGGATAGAGACCGCCGAAGGGAACATCTCCACGGTGACACAGACAGCGGATAAGATCAACTGGCTCATCGCCAGCGGCACCTCGTCCTCCAACTTCACCATGACCGACCGTGCGATCAGTCTGGTGGCGGACACCATTGACCTCTCCGGCTATGTGACCATCTCGGCGCTGGAGACGGCAGGAAAAACCACCATCAACGGCTCCAACATCACCACTGGCACCATCCACGCCGACCGCATTGACACCTCCATGCTGAAGGTAAAGACAATTTACGCGACTTCCGGAAAAGTCAGTTTGACGGAATATTCATCAAACAATATGTATATTGGCGGGGACGGCACCTGGAACTACAGCTATACCTATATTTTTGCCGGTTCGCAGATCAAGCTGGCCAGTTGGGATGGCGTTGGTACCCACGCGCTTATATTTGACACAAGCAATCACTGCGTCCGGCCGGCAACCACTGTAGACTGGGATTTGGGCAATGTCTCTTATCCGTTTGGAAAGGTGTGGTGCGAGAGCGTCACTATCCGCAATATCGGGAACGATGGATTTATTGGCTTCAATGGCGGAACTTTTGAGATCGTGGCAAGCGGCTCCTCTGTCAACCGCCTGGGTTCCTCTACGTACTACTGGGACACCGGGTACATTTCCAAACTCTACTTGAGCAGCAGCTGTTACCTCAGCGCCAGCGGCTCCAATCTTCAGGTTAACGGCACTACTATCGGCGGAGATACTAATCCCAATATGGCGGGCAAGGAGGTCCGGATGGGAGGCAGCACGACGTACTACATCACGGCAACGACCGGGCGGCAGCTGCGTCCGAGCAGCTCGTCCAGTTATTACGCATTTTATCTCGGCACATCCTCGTACTATTGGCACTACGCCTATATCGGGTCAAATACCGTGAAGCTGGGCAGCTCCACCAGTTCAAAACTGGGCTTTTTTTCCGCTACGCCTGTGACAAGGCAAACGGTGTCCTCATCTGCTACGGTGGCGACTCTGATTTCCGCGCTGAAGAAATACGGCTTGATCGGATAAGGAGGAACATCTCATGAAAGTACAAATGCGCGAAATCATCCAGGCAATCCCGGCGCTTTCTAAGATAACGGGTGGTGATCTCAGTCTGCGGCTGGCCTATCAGCTAAAAAGGAACATCGCGGAGCTTCAAAAGGAAGCGGACTTTTTCTCCGAGCAGCGACAGAAAATCTTTGACAAATATGGCACGCCGAAAGAAGACGGCACATATTCCTTCGCGGCAGAGAAGGAGCAAGAGGCTATCCATGAACTGGAGGCGCTGCTGGATCTGGAGGTGACGCCGGAAGCGGAGACTCTTGAAATTCCCGTTACGGAAAATCTGCATATTTCAGTAAACGACATCGGCTTGCTGATGCCGTTTATTCATTTTGTTGAGGAATGAGTATACAAGGAGGTATCGCTATGAAATCGATTTGGACTGGCATTCAGCTTTCTTTTTCCGCCCTGGGTGGCTTTCTGGGCTGGTACCTGGGCGGCATGGATGGCTTTCTCTACGCGCTGATTGCCTTCGTGCTGGTGGACTATATCACCGGCGTGATGTGCGCCATCGTGGACAAGAAGCTGTCCAGCGCCGTGGGCTTCAAGGGCATCTGCCGGAAGGTGCTCATCTTCGTGCTGGTGGGCATTGGCAACCTGGTGGACGTGTATGTGCTGGGTCAGGAGGGAGTGCTCCGCACGGCGGTGATCTTCTTCTACCTGTCCAATGAGGGCATCTCTTTTCTGGAGAACGCCGCGCACCTGGGTCTTCCCGTGCCGGAGAAGATGAAGGACATCCTGGCACAGCTCCACGACAGAGCGGAAAAGGAGGAAAATTAAATGGCTTATACAAACAGTTCATTGGTATCTTATACGAAACTCAGCCCAAACCACTCCGGGCAGCGGACGCACAGCATCGACCGCATTACGCCCCACTGCGTGGTGGGGCAATGCTCGGTGGAGACGCTGGGCAATATCTTCTTGCCGACTTCCAGACAGGCAAGCTGTAACTACGGCATCGGCGTGGACGGTCGTGTGGGAATGTATGTGGAGGAGAAAAACCGCTCCTGGTGTTCCTCCTCCAGCGCCAACGACCAGCGGGCGGTCACCATCGAGTGCGCGTCCGATACGACCGAGCCGTATGCCTTCAAGGATGTGGTCTACCAAAAGCTGATCACGCTCTGCGCGGATATCTGCAAGCGAAACGGCAAGAAAAAGCTCCTCTGGCTGGGTGATAAGGATAAGACACTCAGTTATGAGCCGAAGTCTGATGAGATGGTGCTGACTGTCCATCGCTGGTTTGCCAACAAGTCCTGTCCGGGAAACTGGATGTATGCCCGGATGGGTGATCTTGCCGCAAAGGTCACAGCACAGCTTGGCGGCGGGGCATCCGAGGGCACCGAGACTGAGTATCCTGAAAAGCTGACAGAGGGCTATTACCGTGTCCGTAAGGCATGGTCTGACAGTAAATCGCAGAAAGGCGCATACAAGATCCTCTCTAATGCCAAGAAGTGCGCTGATGCCAATCCGGGATATAGCGTGTTCGATAATAACGGTGTAAACATCTACACACCGAACACATCAACGAAGGCGGCACCGGATGTGCCGTTTACCGTCAAGGTCAGCATCTCCGATCTGAACATCCGCAAAGGGCCGGGGACGGACTATGCCAAAACCGGGAAGTTTACCGGCAAAGGCGTGTTTACCATCGTGGAGGTCCAGTCCGGCCAGGGGGCCTCTGCTGGCTGGGGACGGCTGAAGTCCGGCGCTGGCTGGATTTCTCTGGACTATGCAGTAAAAACCGAATAAGGAAACAAGAAAACCCGTGTGCAATCGGCTCTCTATGGTCGGCTGCGCACGGGTCTTTTTTTATCCGCTGAAATCCCCGGCTTCTGTCCTTTCAGAGGTAGAAGGTTACAGATTGGAGGGACAGCGGTGACGAATGAACAGAGAATGATCGTATCCGCTCTCCGGGCGCAGGGCATGGGCTATGGCGCAATCGCCCGGAAAGTCGGGATCTCAGAAAATACAGTAAAATCCTTCTGCCGCAGGAACGCACAGAAAGAGGATAAGCCGGTCACTGGTGCGGGTGAGCATCGGTGCCTGTGCTGTGGGGCGCCGGTCGCCCAGCAAGCTGGCCGGAAAGAAAAGAAGTTCTGCTCTGACAAGTGCAGAAACAAGTGGTGGAATGCCCATCTCGATCAAGTTGACCGCAGGGCGATCCGGGAGGTCATCTGTGCAAACTGCGGCAGGACCTTTTCGGTTTACGGGCGCACCGAGAGAAAGTACTGCAGCCATGCCTGCTACATCCAGCATCGGTTTGGAGGTGGCGGCGGTGAGTAAGGAACAGCTGACAAACGAAAAACTCTACCAAGCGACCATGAGCATGGTCAGGCGGATGCTCGAAAAGGGGCTGATCAGCGAGGAAGAGTACCGTCAGATCGATACAATGTTTCTGGAAAAATACCGTCCTGTTTTCGGCACATTATTCTCCGAAATCCGTTGACTTTACGTGCCTTTAGAGTGATGTATAGAAGCGGAAAGGAGGGCAATTTTATGCCGAATTTAAGGAAAATCGAAGCGGCCGTTCCCACCATTCGGGAAAAGAAAAAGGTGGCCGCGTATGCCAGGGTGTCCATGCAGTCGGAACGGATGCTCCACTCCCTTTCCGCACAGGTGAGCTATTACAGTGGGCTAATCCAGAAGAACCCGGATTGGGAATACGCCGGCGTTTATGCAGATGATTTTATTTCCGGTACCAATACAGTCAAGCGTGATGAGTTCAAGCGTATGCTCGCCGACTGCGAAGCTGGCAAAATCGACATCATTCTGACAAAGAGCATCTCGCGGTTTGCCAGGAATACGGTTGACCTTCTGGAAACGGTGCGGCATTTGAAGGACTTAGGTGTCGAGGTGCGGTTCGAGAAGGAGCGCATCCGCTCGATGGACGGGGACGGCGAACTGATGCTGACCATCCTCGCATCCTTTGCACAGGAGGAAAGCCGCAGCATTTCCGAGAATGTGAAATGGGGTATCCACAAGCGGTTCAAGAGCGGCGAGATTGGCGTGGCCAACAAGCACATCCTCGGCTACCAATACGATGAGGAGCAGAAAAAGTACATCATCATTCCCGAAGAAGCCGAATCGGTCAGATGGATGTTTCAGATGTACATCGACGGCGTTACCCTGCGGGACATTGCAGATAACCTGAACAACGCAGGCATCTGCACCAACCTCGGTAACGATTTTCAGGAAGCCTCGGTGCGGCAGCTTATTTTCAACGAGGTCTACGCCGGGGACATCAGACGGCAGAAATGCTATGTGTCCGATCCAATCAAAAAGGACAAGGTTCCGAACCGCGGCGAACTGCCACAGTATTACATGGCTGACTGCCATGAGGCAATCATCGACCGCGACACCTACGCAAAGGTCAAGGCAGAGATGGAACGCAGAGCCTCGCTCCTCAATCCCACCTACTGCTTTACCAAGAAAATCCGCTGCGGTACCTGCGGAGCGCAGTTCACCCGCAAGAAAGGAAAAGTCAGAGGCAAGACCTATGTACATTGGATTTGCCGGAGCAAGAAGGAAACCGGGATGACCTGTTCCAGCGTGAACTTCAGCGAGGAAGAACTGAAAAACATCTGCGCCGATGTCCTTGAGACCGATTCTTTCGATGAGGAGATTTTCGAGAGCCGGGTCAAGGACATCATTGTTCTGAAGAACGGCGATATAGAGTTCCACCTTGTCGGCGGCGAGACACGGCGATGGAAAAACCTGCATCTGAATCCGCCAAGGCATAAGGTCACGCTCACGGATGCATTCCAGGGCAAGATACGATGCGCCAAGTGCGGCAACACCTACCACCGCGTCAATTCCGCATACAAGTGGGTGTACTGGTACTGCATGGGAAAGAAGAAAAAAGGAATGACCTGCGACAACATCAATTACACCGATTTCCAGCTACGGCAAATCACGGCGCACATCCTCGGCTTGGAGGATTTTGATGAGCAGGTCTTTTCAGAACAGATCGAGGGCATCACCGTTCTTGAGGACGGCAACCTCGAATACCACTTTTACAAAGGGAGGACAGAGAGATGGCAAAGAGTGTGATAACCATTCCTGCCACCAAGAGCAAGTACACGGCAACGCCGCTGTCCTGCAAGAAAAAACGGAAGGTCGCAGCATACGCCCGCGTCAGCACAGACCACGAGGAACAGCAAAGCAGCTATGAAGCGCAAGTGGACTACTACACCACCTACATCCAAGGCAGGGATGATTGGGAGTTCGTTTCCGTGTATGCGGACGAAGGAATAACCGGCTGCAACACAAAAAAGCGTGACGGCTTCAACAGCATGGTGGAGGATGCGCTGGCGGGCAAGATCGACCTCATCATTACAAAATCGGTCAGCCGTTTCGCCCGCAACACAGTGGACAGCCTTACGACCATCCGAAAGCTGAAAGAACACGGCACGGAGTGCTATTTTGAGAAAGAGAACATCTGGACGTTCGACGGCAAGGGAGAGCTTCTCCTTACCATCATGTCGAGCCTTGCACAGGAAGAAAGCCGCTCCATTTCGGAGAACTGCACATGGGGACAGAGAAAGCGGTTTCAAGACGGAAAGGTCACGGTTCCGTTCGGACGGTTCCTCGGCTACGACCGCGGCGAGGACGGCAACCTTGTACTGAACGAGGACGAGGCACAGATCATACGCAGGATTTACGGATTGTTCCTACAGGGACGCTCACCGTATGCGATTGCGAAGGTGCTGACTTCCGAGGGCATCCCTACGCCCGGAAAGAAAAAGACCTGGTCGGCATCTACGGTCAAGAGCATCCTCACGAACGAGAAGTACAAAGGCGACGCCCTTCTGCAAAAGGTCTACACCGAAGATTTCCTTACCAAGAAGAAAATCAAGAACGACGGACAGGTTCCGCAATACTATGTGGAGAACAATCATCCAGCCATCATCGAGCCGGGAGTATTCGACAGAGTTCAGAAGCTCATGGCGGTCAGACATCCCGGTCAGAACCGCAACAGCAGCATTAGCCCTTTTTCAAGCAGAATCAAGTGCGGCAAATGCGGTAGCTGGTACGGCTCGAAGGTGTGGCACTCCAATGACAAGTACAGAAAGGTCATCTGGCAATGCAACCACAAATTCGACGGGGATTGCAAATGCGGAACGCCGCACATCACCGAGGATGAGATACGGAGCCTTTTCATAAAAGCAATGAACATCCTCATCACCGAAAAGGATGCGCTGATCGAGGATTTTGAAGCCATCAAGGACACGGTCTTCGACACCTCCGCGCTTGTGCAGGAACGGACAGACCTGCAGGTCGATATGAACACGGTGGCGGGACTCATCGAGGAATGCATCGCGGAGAACGCCCGCATCGCACAGGATCAGGGCGAATACCAAAAACGCTACGACAGCCTCGCTAAACGCTTTGACCGCACGAAAGACCGCCTCGAAGCCGTGGAGCGGTCGATTGCGAAAAAGCAGGCTCATCGTGAAATGGTCGAACAGTTCCTTTCAGAACTCGCCAAGCAGGATGCGGTCACGGAGTTCACCGATGAACTTTGGTACAGCATGATCGACCATGTGACCATTCACAGCAAGGACGACATCCGATTCACATTTCAGAACGGCACAGAAATCAAGATGTAAGCACAGCGCACTCCGTTTCCCGCGGAGTGCCTTTTTCTGTCTTGTGAACCCTTCTCCGAAAATGAACCCCTACATAAAAAATGAACCCTACCGAGGGTAGGGAAAATCAAAAGGTATAGGAATAATCAGATTGTATCAAATCTCGTGTTTACATTTCGGTGAAGTGCCGGATATTCGTAAAGCCGTTCTTTTGGGCGTAGTCCTCCAAAA
>OERI01000091.1_pt1 | contig 11015 bp, 10 predicted proteins | sample 1539971 | NCBI WGS metagenome assembly OERI01 (sample SAMEA3891874, study PRJEB23780) | metagenome | biome: terrestrial biome; feature: animal house; material: Caecal content | place: Italy | collected 2015-05-05
TTCTAAATAACTGATTATTTCCAAATCCGCACAGCGTTGCTTCTTTTCTAATTGCCTCGTATTTTGAAATTCTGTCTTTGTCTACTTGAGTAGCAGTATTATCAGTTCTTACTAAGACATATGTAATTCCATCTAATGCTTTTCCACCTATTTCATTGACTATAAACTGGGTAAGCATATCAAGTAATTCTTTACTGTATCTAGGACCATTATTTCCTGTATTCATACCACTCTAATAAGCAGAATCCATACTCAACAGCGCCTCCATTTCTAAAAAATTAAAATCTATACTTAATATATATTGAGTATTCAATTACGCTTATAAAAAGAAGGGACTCAGATTTGAACAAGTCAAACTTAAGCCCCTTCTCTGTTTACCTGTTTAATATCTTAAGCATTATTCAACAGGAATTTCTTTATAATCTACTGCCGGCAAGGTACCAGACAAGATTGCGTTACCACAAGTAATACGACCAAGATCCTCAGCTTCGCTAGCAACAAACACGATAACATCATATCCTACACGCTTTAGGTTTTCTTCAATATCGTGGTACGGATGCAAGGTATTGTACTGACCCTCAGTCTTAATGCCGTTCTCCAGAGCAGTATAAGTCTTATGCATCGGAGTAAGTTTGCATAAGAACCTATCAGCAGGGAACAACTTAATCAACTTGTCAGCGTCAACTTCATATCCAGCTACTGCAAAATTCAGAGTGTACTTACGACCTTTAGGACCAGGCATCCTCTTCATAATTTCACTGATTTCTTCCAAAGTCAAGGCGTTTCCACTAAACATTTTACGTCTTTCATCTTCAGAGGTACTGTTAATAGACAACTGCAAACCAGCATTTCCGCCAAAATCATCGTTCTTAACAGAAATCCAATCAGCTATAAATCTTTCAAGGTTTTTATTTTTATTAGGACACATTGTACTAATAACAGGATGAATCAAACTATCACCAATGTATTCATACAGTTCCTTATGCATATTCTTGGTAAAAGGAATGATTTCAGGGTTCCAAGTAGGTTCACCCATTCTAGCATAATGAACATTCAAACGATTAGTATGCTTGATCTCAGGATGCATAGACAAACCAGCAATTATCTGATTCTTTAAATCGTTATAAGTACAATTTACACCAGGCCCAACCTTCGGAACGTCACAGAACAAACATGCACTGTTACAACCGTATTGGGTACTGATTGTAACTACCCACTTATCTGTAAGAGGCAACAACTTCTGATGCTTTACCTCTCCTAAATCACGAGTAAGACCCAAGAAATCTGCTTTAAGGTTTACGTCCTTACCGTAATCTCCAAGAGATACTACCTCTAATTTACCTTTGTCACCCTCAACAATCAGAATGTTTCCGGTAGGTACTTCAATGTTTCTAAGGATTTTCATACTGTATTACCTCCATATAAACTCAAGTTCTATAAACTTAGTTTAACTTTTATAAAAATAAGACTTTGACAACATATCATCAAAGCCTTATCATAATTCATTACTGCTTATTCTTTCTTAGCTACTGTACCATCATTCAAAGATTCGTCGCTATAGAAATAACAGCAACCAAACTCTGCTCTACACAGGAAGTCATTAAAGGTTTCACTATGACGAGAAGCTACATGATATAACTTCAACTCACCAGAGTTTCTTTCGTCTTTACTACTGAACAAACCTATAACTTCATCAGGAGTACGGATAGTTTCAGCAGATTCACCACCAGCCGTAACGTCAATCGTTTCGTCAGGGTTTCTACGCAAGAAATCAACTGTATCCTGTTTCAACTGAGCAGGTATAATTGCCAAGGCAGGACGCTTCATCGAGTTAGCTATATAGTTCTTCATAGACATATAAGCTCTAGAAATAACTTCCGTCTTTGACCTACCACCAACACGAGAAACTATATTTACCAGTGAGTCAATTACCACAACATCGAACTGATTTTCGTTTTCCCAATGCTCTTGCAAAGTCTGCAAGAAGTCCTCTTCGTAAGCAACACCCTCAATAAACGAGAGTTTTCCACGTTTTTTGCCTGTAGCTAATACTGTCTTTGCAGAAGCAACCATTGTAGCTAGCTTCATATCCCTACTAGCAAGATATTTTCTCTGAAGAATGTCTTTAGAGTTCACAGAACTGTTAAACTGAGGATCCATACGCATTAGCGCCGCAACCTGCATGCTTAACCATTCTTCCTTAGTGCCTTCCAACGGCCAGACACATACATTTAAACCCTGAGACAATGCCCTTGCAACAAGATAATTCGTAAATCTCGTTTTACCACCTTTAGGAGGTCCCAAGACTCCTAGCATATTACCACGACGAAGGTCACCCATAACATCGTCTATCTCTTTAAGTCCTACTCTAAGTATTGCCTGACTATCACCAGTTTTATCAGATTCAAGGTCTTTCAAAAGCCAGTCATCATCAATAACTACTGAACGAATCATTCTGTCTTCGTTTAACTCGTTAAGAATTTTCATTCTATTTGAGTAGTACTGATTCATTTGCTCAGGCCCTTGATAATGTATAGTTCTTCTACCCCAGATTTTATCATCAAATCCATCAGACGACATGATTCTCGTCATGTTCTGAGCAGTTTCCAAACTGTACCGGTTCCTAAAGTCTGAAACAAATGTTTTAGTAGACGAATCAAACTCATCACTTGTTACATACAAATTACTAAGGTCTTCCAAGATTTCAACCATGTTTTCTTGAATAGCCTCAATCTTTTCATCATCTGTCGCTTGCATGTCGTTATCTCCGATTCTAGCAAGCTTCTCAAGAGATATATAAGGACTGTCAAGAACAAGGTCACGATTATTCTCAATAATCGAGTTCAACTGATCCTTATTAAAGACTGTATATCCAAATCTAGCGTAAATCTCATAGAAAATAGCATATTCATCTTGGAAGATGTTACTAGGAAAAGTAGCTAAAAACTTTCCCTTGCACTCCTTAGCCGTCTGAATGATATCCATTAGCTTTGGATTGTCCTTACGAACTTGTCCTATAAGGATTGCTCCAAACATTTTTCTAAGGCTATCTTCGACGCCTAATGAATAATTGAACATTCCTAAGCCTCCAAATTAAACTTAATAAACTATTCTCTTAATATTTACACGACATATCCCAAACTCTTACGAAGTTCTTCTCTAGAGATCAGTTCAACAAGTTCATCGTCTTCCTTAACCTTAGGATAGTACACTTTACCACTTTCAGCGTCCTTTACCATACCAATCTCAGCATAATCTTCATCTTTCAAAGTATTCGGATCATACATAGCGATCAGTTCCTCAGGAACACTGTTATACTTCTGCTTCTCAATCATATACTTAATAGCCTTGATAGTATAACGACGAGAACGCTCTTCAGCACTAAGTCTCTCACCCCAGAGTTCGTCGTACTTCATTTTAACGGTATAGCCCTTATGATAACGTTCGAAGTCAATCAGCTCAGGATAAGGTACACCAGAAGCAGGAACAATGCCAACCATACGCTCATTAGACAGTCTAGCTGCCTTAAAAGCGGAACGAGTATTCACCATGCCAAGACGAGAAAGGTCAACATAAGCAGCTTTCTTACGATTTGTAATGATGAAGAACTTATCGTAAGGAGTACACCAGTCAATCATCTTTGTACAAGGGTCATAAGCACTGATATACTTGCTACGGTTTCCACTAAACTTACTGAAATGAACTCTGATACCACGACCATTACCATACACGATATTGAAATGTCCATCAAACTTACCAGAAGGCACAACATACATTATCTCACTGATATCTTGCAAAGCACCCAGAGCGGTAATAGTATCACGAGGACGAGCACGAGAAGCATCAATGTTATCTACCAGAATCTTATGACACTCACCATTCCAAGTAAACACAAGCAGATATTCATTGTTACGAGTATCAAAAGTCTGGAAGACCTCATCACCATCTTCCATAGCGAAGCGAATACCCTCAATGATTCCGATACGTTTCAGATAGCCCTTCTTAGTTAGAACTACACGAACAGCCTCGTCATTAGCTACATGCTTCTCTTCAGTATAAGCAGACTCAGGAATAGGATCAGCCATAGCAGTTCTACGGTCAGTACCAAACTTCTTAATGATTCTGTCCATATCCTCGACGATAATCTTATTCTTCTCATTGTCGTCGTCAACTACCAGCTTGTTATAAGCCTTGTCGCTGCGAACATCATCAAGTTCCTTGAGTTTCTTCTTTAAGTTATCCTGAGTAAACATACGAATCTTCATGTCAAGGATATAGTCTGCCTGGTCGTCAGTGAGTTTCCAACGCTCCATCAGAGATTCCTTAGCCCCAGACTCGTTCTTATTTGCAATGAGAGCAGCAACTTCACGAATGTCAAGCTTAATTTTCTCCCAAGACTCGAGCATATGTTCCTGACGAACATTCTTCTCGTAACGATACTGATGAATACGCTTAATAGTTTCACGACGGAAGTTCAGCCACTCCATCAAAAGGTCATAAACACCAATCTCACGACACTCGTTATTGATAATACAACGAGTATTGAAAGAAATACCGGTATGGAACCGGGTCAGACGAATGATCTTACGGAAAACATCACGAGAATTAGTACGAGCTTTAAGGTCAATTTCAATCTTAAAGCCATCCTTATCAGTTAAGTCGTTAACATCAGCAACCTCTGTCAGACTCTTATCTTTGATATGCTCATTGATTGCGTTAACAATATCGCTTGCGACCGTATTGTAAGGAATTTCAGTAATAACAATCTTATTACTGTACAGCTGAGCACGACCACTGATTGTAAAACATTTCTTACCAGTCTTACCAAGGTCATAAAGGTCTTGCTTAGTTGCATGAATGACGCCACCAGTGGAAAATTCAGGAGTTCCCAAAATTTCCATCAGCTCTTTATAATCTTTAGCTTTGCCAGTAAGTACTGCCTTAGTACCTTCGCAAACGCTCTTGAGGTTAAACGAAGGAATATTACTACTCATTGCAACTGCAATACCGCTAGAGGTATTTACCAGCACAGAAGGAAACTTAACAGGAAGCAGTTCCGGCTCCTCAGCGGTATTATCGTAAGAAGGAATCATGTTCACAGCATTTTCATCAATGCCATCAAACATTTCACTACAGATTGCTGCCAATTTTGCTTCAGTATAACGGGAAGCTGCTGCTTTGATATCGTCAGAGTAAACTTTACCAAAGTTACCTTTGCCATCAATATAAGGTACATTCAGAGATTCATTGCTCTCTGTCAGACGTATCATAGCATCATAAATGGCAGCGTCACCATGAGGGTGAAGATGCATCGTAGAACCAACAACGTTTGCGCTCTTAGTTCTATCGCCATTCATCAGCTTCATACAGTACATAGTATACAAGATTCTTCTCTGAACGGGCTTCAAACCGTCTATTGACGGAATCGCACGGTTCATAATAACGTCCTTCGCATAAGGAAGGTAGTTACTCATAAGAATTTGAGTTAACTTCATATAATTTCCTCCGTATCCGCCCCTATTTAACGAGGCAATTTCACTAAAAAGCAGAAATTTAACTTTTTATTATACTAAAAATATAAAAAAGAGGAAAAACTAGTATATTCAAGTTTTTCAAAGTCAAAAAAATTTAGCGACGCCTTAAATTGACGTCGCTAATCTAAGTTATCTTTCAACTTTTATAGTTTATACTCTATATACTTAATTGCTCCAACCACCAGACCAGTTTCCACCATTTTGTCTGTACGGGTTATTGAAGCCTCCGCTTTGAGCTCCATTGTTTCCGAAACCACCTGATTGTCCAAATTGTCTACCAGCCTGTCCGTTATTTCCAAAACCACCAGACTGAGTTCCCGTTCCACCAGGTCTACTATTCATACTAGTATTCTCATTGGGATTGTATTTCCCTAATGATCTTCCACCCTGTACTTGACGCTCAGGTAAACTTTCTATCTGTATTCCGTTTCCTCTAAAGAACTCTACACCATAGTTATTATGAGATACCATAACGTCTGTAACTACACCCTTTGCTATAAGGGCTTTCATCTGAAGAGCTTCCACGTTCTTATAGTTTTTACCATCTATCTGAAGTACAAACCCTACTATCTTCTAGCCATTCATCAGTTTTCCGACTGTCTTTACTCTGTTAACCTTAGGAGTATTTAAAGGTCTTGCTATGTTCTTATCTACACCAGGTAGTGTAGCAGCATTTACACCATAAGAAGGATTCTCGGGACTCAGCTTAGTTCCAGAAGTTCCAGAAGTTCCAGGTTTTACTAAACTGTTTAAACTCATTCCTACATTGTTTCCAGTATTTCTGGAAGTCTTAATCTTCTTAGCATCTCCCAACTAAACTAGGAATTTTGGCTTAGGCATGAATGTTCTATTCTTTTTTCCTTTGTATTTAGCTATCACAGGATGTCTAGGTATACTGAACATCTTGTGAAACATCTTAGCCTATATCACTGCTCCGGTACGTATATCAACTTTTCCATCCGCGCCACCGTAACACACTATATAGTCCCCAACCTTAGGCTTTGATTTATTTGCCAAAAGCCCATTTACTGTAGCGGTAAGGTTCGTAGGCACCTGCATAAAGTAGAATTGACTATTATCATTTGTATAAATATTATACTGAACATCCTTCTTCCATCCATGAAGGTTTATTGTTTTTCCAGAAAGATACTTATATTTACCTAATAAGTCATTCCTCTATATATAAGTGCTATCTCCCATAGGAGTTACTATTTTTATATCAAGTCTCTTGTCAGGAGCCTTAGAGTCTATACAGGCTCTTACAATGTTACGCTTTCTCGTAGCTGTTAAAAAAGCATTAGGAGGTATTCTACTTATATCCAGATTGCCTGTTCCAACTTGCTTGCTCATTCTATTGTTCATTTGAGGTCTTCCCATTTGCTATCTGCTAGCACCGTTAAACATTTGTTTCACCTCTTTTATTTAAGTATCTTATAATAACTATCTACGTTATACTTAGAATGTGTAAAGCCATTCTTTATACACCAAGCCTTCATCTCTGGAGTCACTACGCTTTCTATACGAATAGAATCTAGATCTTCCATATCATTTACATGCTTTTCCAGTAATTCATAAAGTTTTGTCATCATTCCCTTACGTCTATTAAGGAACTAAACTCTTGCAACTACTACACTGTTTAGCATTTTTCCGTCATTATCTAAACCTTTATACAGGCTACGTATCATCAATTCATTTACAATATTTCCGTCATGATCAAATGACTCTATAAACAATCTACCCTTGTCTATATAAACTTCGCCTATCTGCAAACCTAACTGTCTACGATATCTTTCTTCTTTAACCCACTAAATTATATCTGATTTCATCAAATCTATTAAGGGTTCATAATTTGTAGGAAAAGCTATCACATTTATTACAGGGTCCTGCAATCTCTAAAGTTGTATATTCTGTATATCAATTGCATTGTTATAACCTTGCATAGTATATCCTCAACTCCTGTAAGTATTCATAACTCTAATTGTTACGTATACCTAAAATATAAAATATAATTACATTATCATATAATATCAAGATATAAAAAATGTAGGCATACTTAAGAATGTATCAAAAGTACGCCTACATTTAAAATTATTTAAAATTTCTCAGCTACCTAAGATTACTCGCTAACCTCAGTCAGACTGAAATACTCCTGAACCAGCATACGACGCATCTCAATGTCATCGCCCAACAGAGCATTAAACACTTGAGCATAGTCAGGGTCATTCGTTTCATCAAGTATAACCGGAATCAATCTACGAGATTCAGGAGACATAGTAGACTCCCACATCATGTCCGGATCATTTTCACCAAGACCCTTAGAACGCTGGATCTTAATCTTGTTATCAGTATATCCAAGATTATGAAGCTTATCCAGAATTTCGTTCTTTTCATCTTCATCATACGCAAAGTAGGTTTTCTTTGCACAGTTAATCTCAAACAAAGGAGTCAGAGCGATGAAGACTCTACCCTGCTTCAACAGAGATGGGCACAATCTATAAATGAGCGTTATCACAAGGCAACGTATTTGGCAACCGTCTGTGTCGGCGTCGGTCGCGACTATAATCTTTCCGTAATTGAGTTTACTAATATCAAACTTGGGTAAATTCTCCGCGTTCTTGACTTTCGCTTCAATACCACAGCCCATGATACGAAGGAGGTCAATAATAATCTCAGACTTGAAAATTCTAGTAAAGTCTTCCTTTAAGCAGTTCAAGATTTTACCACGAATTGGCATGATTGCTTGGAAAGAAGCGTCACGAGCCTGTACACAAGCACCCTTAGCAGAATCACCCTCGACGATCCACAGCTCACGCTCCAGAGGATTCTTACTACGACAATCCGAGAATTTCTTAGGCTTATTGCCAGCACCACTCATGCTACGGCTCATTTCGGCAATGACCTTTTTAGAAAGCTTTTCGCTTTCCTCACGAGCCTTCTTATTTGCAAGGATTTCATCCAGAACTGCCTCAGCGGTGTTCTTATCGACACGCATCCAGTTAGAAAGCTGAGTCATAATAAACTTTTCAAAGGCATCCTTGATGAAGGGGTTATTGATTGCACCCTTAGTCTGGTTCTTAAAGAACGTACGGTTACCAGGAGCATTAGTATCTGCCACACAAACCAAGATTTGCTCTATATCTTTAAAGATGATATGATCGCTTCGACCGAGTTTACCCATTTCATGGAGCTTATAGTCGAAAGCACCCAAGAATCCTCTCTGCACAGAGGTCATAGTTACGCCACCCTCAAACAGGTAAGAGCCGTTATGATACAACTCCAAGTCCTGCACATCGCGAGAGAAGTTAAACGCAATCCGCATGTCCACCTTGTAAGTGGTAGGCTCTACACTGGGGTCGTCAGTACCTTCATCACTACCTTTGAAGTATGCGGTTTTTTTCATCATAGGCTTCTGACAAACAGAATCTACGAATCCCAGAATACCATCAGGATATACTATATTTACAGACTTGCCCAAATCTTCATGCCACAAGATAAACTCCAAACCATCTTGCAACATTGCCTGACGACGAAGTTTATCAAGATAATACTCAGGACTCATACAACCATTACGAATGCCAATGAATACCTCAGGGTCAGGCTTAAACTTAATAGTCGTACCGGTCTTACCAGCTTCACGGGTAGAAGGAATGACTTCCATCTTTCCAACAGGTCTACCCTTTTTGAAATGCATGATATGAGACTTTCCATCATAGACAGACTCAACATCAAAAAACTCAGAAGCATACTGCATAGCAGTAGCACCCAGACCATTCAAGCCCAGCGCCTGACCATAAGCAGCGCTGTCATACTTACCGGAAGCATACAGGGTACAGAAAACCAGTTCCCAGTTATATTTGCCCTCGGCTTCGTTCCAGTCCATAGGAACACCACGGCCATCATCGGAAACTTCTACAGTACCATCTTTCCAAACATTGACACGAATCTGATTACCAAAGCCTTCACGCGCTTCGTCAACAGCATTTGCTACGATTTCCCACACGCCATTAGCTGCACCGGCTTCGTCATTCGTACCGAAAATAACGCCAGGACGAAGACGAACCTGATCTTCATTCTTTAACGACTTAATACTGTTATCACCGTATTTACTAGCCATTATTTAAACCTCACTTTTCTAATTCAACGCTTGAACTACTTTTTATATTTTAAATTCAAACTAAAATTTTATATTTTTGAATATAAAAAAGATATAACACAAGTCTATATTCGCATAAACGATATAAACTTAAACACCTACTTACTACACAAATGATTAAAGGCAGGTCCATCCTTTTACGGATGTCCTGCCCACACTTTGTATATGTATTCAGCTTAATCTGTTAAGTATTATCAGTTCTTTCTAATTGCCTAAATAAGTTTTCTAATTGCTATTGTATTTTTTATATTGCTTATACGTATTTAAAAACTGCCCAACTTCTAACTGCACTCTCCTAAATCTTGCTTCTATTCATTCCGAACAGCTCAACATCATAATTTACTAAGTTCTTTAAAAATTCATCGCAAGTAGCTTGTTTTACACTCTGTATAGGTCTAAGTTTCTTCATAAACTCTGTTCTATCTGCACAGGTTAAAGTTCCGTCAGGAAGTACAACGATATAGTCTCCAACTTTAAAAGTCTTATGTTTCTTCTAAACTGTATCGTATAAGGTTCCTCCACGACCTATGCATATTGCTCTAACTGTCATCTTATTATAATTTGTTTTATCTTTAGGGTCTACTATCTAACCATCTGCTAATATCACCATGGCAGGTAAAGTATCTAACTGTACTCCAACACCATTTAAACGAGTAATGTAACCCCACTTCTGCACATAATCCCATTCACTCTGTTTAAACCTAGGAGTTTGTCTCGCCTGCTCTAAAGTCATATTTTTGTAAGGATTGTATTTGCTTACAGTCGCATTGCTTATTATCTTATTGCTTGCTAACTCTATTACTTTAGACCTAGGAAGTTTCTTTTCTGCTCCACTGAAATCCCTAACGACATAACCCTCAACTGTTTTGCCACGCATTATTCTCTTAACGATTTCCAACTGTCCCATAACGTTATAGTTGGCTCTGTTCTGAATTTTCGCGGCCTTTTGAGATGCTTCATTTCCACCAAACTGCTGTTTAGTTACATCAAATCTAGGCAACTTATTCAGATTTACGCCTTTTCCACGAGGAACTACTTGTCCATCGCTATACTGAATACGCATATTAGCTATCTGATTACGACCAATCATGAATATTATACGATCACTATTAACTTGTAATTGATTTCCGTCCTAACCGACAAGTTGATAGCCTACTACTTGGGAGCCATTCATATACCTGCCAGTGACATTAAATGTCAATTCATTGTTTGCCATATTGTCACTCGCCTCCAAAAATTTTTTATAAATTGTATTACAATAAATACAACATGTTATCAAATGAGACTAACTAGTCAAGCCACTTGTAAACATTTAATAAGTATTTTTG
>OERI01000093.1_pt1 | contig 10954 bp, 12 predicted proteins | sample 1539971 | NCBI WGS metagenome assembly OERI01 (sample SAMEA3891874, study PRJEB23780) | metagenome | biome: terrestrial biome; feature: animal house; material: Caecal content | place: Italy | collected 2015-05-05
TAAGATTAATTCTTTAGAATATTATTGGCTAGTTGATAAAAATTTTATATGAAAAGGAGAAATTAAATGAAAATCTGTGGAAAAACAGGTTTATTATTATCATCAGCGATTATTGCAGGAGCAATTTTCGTCATGGGGAATCAAGTAAAAGCTGATACAATCGAAAATGGAAAAGCAGCTGATACTAATGCTTTACAAATCGGTCACAACGATACAGTAGTTCCTATTAAAACATCTATTTCACCGGTTGCAAGCCATGATAATCAAACTCTTCGTCAAGTTGCAGAAGCTAATAATACTTCTTTAGCAGTTCTTGAGAAATTAAACGACAATATTAAACCAGATGATCCAATTAAAAATGGGACCCCTTTGTATCTCCCACAAAATTCAAATTTATTTGCTCAAGAGAACGATGCTGTACCACATTCATTGTATGTAAAGTATTGGAGCCATCTATCACCTGCTAATCGTAGAGCTAAAGCTTGGATTGCACAACGTGAATCTGGTGGTAGCTACACTGCAAGAAATGGTAGTGTATATGGACGCTATCAATTATCATTAGGTTACTTACACGGAAACTTATCTCCCGCTAATCAGGAACGAACTGCAAATCGATATGTTAAAGGTCGTTATGGCTCATGGGTAAATGCTAAAAAATTCTGGTTAGCACATAATTGGTATTAATTGAAAAGAATTAATAGATTAGATTATGAAATTAAAGAAAATTGCTACAGCTCTGGTTACTACAGTTGCACTTACAGCATTGTTTAACAATACATTAATTTCGGGTAATGTTGCAAATGCCTCTAATGTAGCTTCAAAGCAAGTAAAAAAGCATTATGTAATTAAGAATACTCCTAAACTTAGTAAATGGGGCTACATTTTAAATGTTAATTCTTCTGCCCTACCTATTTTTGTTGGAAGAAGCAACTATCGAAAACTTTTAAATAATCCATACTTTAAAGGCGCTAAAAGCATTAGTTCTAAAAAGCTAAAAAATGTTAAATTTAAGGTTGTTAAAGTCATGGTATTTAAGAATGTGAATGGTACCCCCGAGTATTTTGTCACTTCTAAGGATCATAAGTATAATGTCTGGACACCAAATGCTGGGCTACAATACTGTGATATACAAAGTAAGTCTCTTCAAAAGGTTATTAATCCATTAAAAAGAATAAAAAAGAGAGATTTTGAAAGATTAAATAGTAAAACACCAGAAAAAGATACTGTATCTGGTCGTAAACGGATCGCTAAAAATAAGTATGATTTTAATTTAGCTGTCAAAGCAGCTGAAAAGTTAAAAAGAAAGCAACGTAGGTTTGTTTTAAGTTTCTTACAACAAATGAAACAAGATGATGGTATCCGAGATCTTATGCAGGAAAAACAGGATAATATCTTACTATGGACTATTAATTAAATAATAAATGACTGTATTCATTAGAAAAATACAGTCATAAATTTAAAAGTTCGAATGATCATTGATTCCTTATTTAGAAAATTCAATGATCGTTCGAACTTTTTTACATATTTTCTAAGCGTTTAATGCGGTCTGCTGTTGGTGGGTGAGTATCAAACAAGTGCGTCAAACCGTGATTGTGGAATGGATTTTCGATATATAATCCAGCACTACTACTATCAGCTACTTTCATTGGTTGGCTATTTTCAATCTTGCGTAAGGCAGAAATTAAGCCTTGCGGATTACGTGTTAATTTAACTGAAGATGCATCAGCTAGATACTCACGGTTACGTGATAAAGCCATTTGGGCTAGGGATGCCGAAAGTGGACCTAAGATCAAAACGAAGACCAAGGCAACCACTTTAAAAATCATGGCTAAAGCATTACTGTCACGGTCATCGTCGTCATCACTGCGCACGCCGCCCCAGAACCAAAAATTGGACGCCATATTAGAGATAAAAGAAATGACCCCAACTAATACCACGGCAATTGTTGAAAGTAAAATATCGTAGTTTTTCACGTGTGATAATTCATGCCCTAAGACGCCTTCGAGTTCTTCACGATCAAGTAATTCTAAAATTCCTTGAGTAACTGCCACCGCACTATGTTCAGGGTCCCGACCAGTTGCAAAAGCATTGGGACTAGGATCAGGAATAATATAGACCCGTGGCATTGGAACCTGTGCCACCATCGCCATATCTTCTACGATATGCCACAGTTCCGGATTGTCGGCTTCATGAATTTCTTGCGCGTGATTCAAGCTCATAATCATGTTGGCTGGATTTTGCCACATGATGAATAAGTAGACTAAACTACCGATTAAAGCAATAATAACGCCCATTGTTGGACTATTGCTCCAAAGATAACCGATTCCCGCACCAACTAAGCCTAAGATCACCAAAAAGATGAACATAATTAACGCCGTTTTGCGTTTATTACGAGCAATTTGTTGGTAAAGCATGGTTAAACTTCCTTAAAATTAAAACTTAACTTGAGGCACATTCTTTTCTTCACTAGGAGTTTCTAAGTAGTTAATCTTAGTAAAGTGGTGCCACTTGGCAACAATATTTGATGGGAAAGTAAGCAACTTTTGATCATATGTTGCTACAGTTGAATTATAAAGTTGACGAGAGTAAGCGATCTTGTTTTCTGTGTTAGTCAATTCTTCTTGTAGTTTCAAGAAGTTTTGGTTAGCTTTCAAGTCTGGGTAGGCTTCAGCCAAGGCAAAAATTGACTTCAAAGAATCGGTAATTTGGTTAGAAAGCTTCATTGCTTCTTCATGGTTGCCTTGAGGCACGTTGACCAATTGATTACGCAAGTTGGCTACTTCCTCAAAAGTTGATTTTTCATGCTTGGCATAGCCCTTGGTGGTTTCAACCAAGTTAGGGATTAAGTCATTCCGACGCTTAAGTTGAACGTCAATTTGGCTCCAAGCTTCTTCGGCGTAGACTTTTGCTCTTTGCAAACCGTTATAAGTTACGATATAAATAGCCACGATTAAAACAATAATGGCGATAATGATCCAAATTAATGGTGACATAGTTTTTTCCTCCATAAATATTTATTTAATTTTATCGTTTTCGAATTTCTTGGGCAATGAAAAAGAATGCCAAAGCGACATTCTTAACAAAAAATATTAAATTCTGAAGATTAATAGTAATAATCCAACTGCAGTTAAAATAATCAAACCGGCAAATTGCATGATTGTCCATTGAATAAAGAATTTCTTCTTACTTACACTACCGTGTTGGTTGAAAGTCTTAAGAACTAACATATTAGCCATTGAACCGATAGCGGAACCAAAACCACCAATGTTTGAACCCAAGAATAATGCTTGAGCATAAGTAGTAAATTTACCAACTAAAATGGTTGATGGTACATTGCTCATTACTTGACTAGAGATAATTGAAGCAAAGTAAGTTGAAATTTCAGAATAAACGGTGCCATGAATTAGATTTACGATAACAGGGATTTGTTGGATATCGCTGATGAAGATGAAGAAGCCGGTAAAGGTAAGAAGTAAGGCATAGTCGATTTTGAGCATAATCCTAGGATTAATTGCAAGGGCTAATGCAACCGACGTTAGCATTGGCCAAATAATATCAATGGTCCTAAAAACACCAAAGAAGAAGAAAATAAATACAGCAGTAGTTATCAGTGTCGGACGCCAACTGATTTTGATAGGCTCAGTTTTTTGGACAGGAATTTCTTCTTTAGGAATAAATAGAAAGACTAACCCCATGATTAACATTGAAACTACTAAATAAGGCACAGACCATTCAAAAAACTTTAGTGGACCAACGTTAAAACGGCTGACCAAGAAAATATTGTGCGGATTGCCCCAAGGCGTAAACGCTGCTCCGATGTTTGCGCCCATTCCGATTAAGGTAACAGGTAAAATCTGCGGCAATTTATAACGTTTAGCAATATTTAAATACAATGGGATCAAGGTTAATGCAGTAATGTCATTACCTAAAAACATCCCTGAAATAACAGCCAACAACGAAAACAGCGTGTTCAGCTTACGTGTGTTGTCGGCAATGCTTGTAAGCTTGTATGCCAAAACGTCCAGAACGTGCAAGTATGCATAGATCTGGATAATCGTTAACATCGCGGCAACGGACCATAATGTATGGAAATTAATATCAGAAAACCGCGGTCTGGCAAAAAAAAGACTGACTACTGTAATGATCACAGTAATCTGTAAAATTCTATCTTTAGCAATATTCTTTAAGACGGTCATAAAAGGTCCCCCTTACGTATTACAATCGTCTAAAAACCCTATGTACCATTTTGAGCCTTTTTGTGATTGCATGCAATGATAAATTAAAAAAATATCAAGCCCGAATTGTCAAATCAAGTGCAACACTTGCTAAACTTCACTTATAAGTGGTCTAGGTGGTGGTCATGCGAGTAGCTGCTCAGCCATGAATTCATTGGCTGATTTATAACCAAATAGTTTACGTGGTCGTTGGTTAAGTGCCGCGGTCGCTTGCTTAATATGATCATCACTGAAACTGGTAATTGATTGACCTTTAGGGATAAATTCTCTTAGAAACTGTTTAGTATCTTTTGAGAAGTAACCTGATAAAAGATACTAAACAGTTTCTAAGATTTTTTGATGGTATCTTTAGATTGGGTCATGAAGTCCGTCCTAACTTATTGGTTTTGTCACTTATAAGTTTAAGGCTTCATGGCCTTTTTGGTCTAGTTATTTAGGTGTTGCACTTACATTGTAAATCCGGCGTCACAAAAAAATTGACTGACGAGTCAATAATTCCTTGACTCGTCAGTCAATCGCGACTATACTGGAAAAGGTTGATCAGATACCGACATATTAAAACGTGTTTCAAGTTTGACCTTAAGGAGGATAACAAAAATGACAACAGCTATTATCGAACTTGACCATCTTCAAAAAAACTTTGGCAAGTTTGCCGCATTAAAAGATGTCAGTTTCACGTTGGCACCCGGTCAGGTTCTGGGTTTTCTAGGACCTAATGGGGCCGGCAAATCCACGACCATTCGAGCTATTTTAGGCTTATTAAAAAAGAGTGGCGGCTCAGTGACCGTCTTCGGCAAAGATGCCTGGCGGGATGATGCGGCGATTCATCCACGCATCGCCTATGTTCCTGGGGACGTTTATTTATGGCCAAATCTTTCTGGCGGCGAAATTATCGACCTATTGCTACGTTTAAATGGCCGCCAGCATAATCAAAAGACCGATGAACTAATCAAGGCCTTTGAATTTGATCCGAAGAAAAAAGCTCGTACCTATTCAAAAGGCAATCGTCAAAAAGTAGCGTTAATTGCTGCGTTGTCGCAAGATGCCGATTTGTATATTTTTGATGAACCCACTTCTGGGCTTGATCCATTAAATGAACAGACTTTCCAGCAAGAAGTTTTAAAACTGAAAAGAGCCGGTAAAAGTGTGCTGCTATCAAGCCACATTTTGTCCGAAGTCGAGCGAATGTGTGATTCAATTGTTATCATCCGTGATGGTAGTGTGATTGAGAGCGGCAATCTTGATCAATTACGGCATCTATCGCGGATCAAAATTGAAGTCACCACCGCTACCCCAATGACTGCTTTGGCAAAGCAAGCTGGCGTTCACGACCTCACTTATCGCGATTCCGAGCACACCAAGGCGGTTTTCACCGCTGATCGAGACGCGCTTGGCACCATCATGACCACACTGGCCGCCAACACCGTGGTCGACATGCAATCAACGCCGCCAACGCTGGAAGAATTATTCCTGCGTTATTATGGAAAGCAAGGTGAGACTCATGCGGCACAGTAATCGGAACGCAGGTTATCTGCTTCGGGCAAACCTCAAACAAAATCTAAAATTTTCACTCATCTGGCTTGTCATTTTGATCATGATGATTGCCAGTGGTGCTGGCAAATTGGAAGCAGCCTTTGCAGGCGGGGCCTCGGGCTCTAAAGAGATTGTCAAAATGCTGCAAGCGCCGGGCATGGCGGCAATGTTTGGCGCGATGCCAAAGGTGGACACGTATAACACAGCGATTGTGTTTGCTGGTGTGATGGTCGTCTTCATGATTATTTTGCAGGCCTTATGGGTTATGCCGCTGATGATTCGCAACACCCGCGGTCAAGAAGAAAGTGGCTTGCTCGAAATGGTTCGCGCTCGCAATGTTGGGCGAACGGCTGCCATCACCGCCGCTTCGCTTGAGCTTCTCATCGACAGTGCCATAATGGGTATCCTCTATTTTGTCTCGTTGGCCGCTGTCAACATGGGTGGTACTGACTTGTACGGTGACTTCCTGTTTTCACTGGGGATGGTGATCGCCAACTTGCTATTCGGAGCCATTGCGTTGCTATTCGCGCAACTAACCAATAACACACGTACAGCCAATATGTTGAGCTACATGGTGCTGACTGCCGCTTATTTGGTTCGGCTGGTCACCGATATCCAGCATCAAAATCTGACGTGGTTATCACCAATTGGTTGGTTCGAAAAAGCAAACTTCTATACTGATAACAACGTCTGGGCTTTAGGTTTGGCCTTACTGGTCAGCATTCTGCTTGCGGCCAGCGCCACCATGATTGCCCGCAACCGCGATCTGGGCGCCGGGATTATTGCTGAACGCACCGGCCGAGCCAAAGCTGCCGGCTGGCTTCGCTCGATCCCTGCCTTACTGTGGCGAACTGAGCGCAGATTATTTGCTGGGTGGTTAATCGGCGCCGTGGTGTTTGGCGGCGTCATGGGTAGTGTGCTCGGCGGCGTTGGCGACATTCTTAAAACGAATCCGCTTTATCGTAAAATACTAGATGTTGGCCAAATCAACGCTGCCAATCAGACCATGGTCCTGTCATTCTTAGGCATGTATCTCGGCATTTTCGTCGCATTAGCCGTGACTGCTGGCGTCCAAGTGGCATTCCGACTCAAACGCGATGACAACCTTGGTTACTTGAGCGTCATTCATGCCGAAAAGCCAACGCGAACCACGATCAGTGTCAGCTACTATTGCTTTGGTCTGCTGGCAGGCGTGTTCGTCCTTTCTGCTGGGCTGCTGGCCTTGTTCTTCACTGGGAACACTGTTCTCAGTCACCCGTTGCCGCTCAAGTACCTCGGTCGCCTATTCGTGGCTAGCGTTCCGGCTGTGATATCGTTTATCGCCCTTGGCATCGCACTAGTCGGTCTGTGGCCACGCTTAAGCAGTCTATTCTGGCTGTATATGGGAGCCGGTCTGATCGTTCAAATTTTCCGGGGATTGTTTGATTTGCCAAAACACGCAGGCAACTTCACACCTTTTGGCTGGATTGCCAATGTACCGGTTGAAAACGTTGATCAAACATGGCTAATCGTGATGGTTGTTAGCGCTATAGTATTATTTATTCTTGGCATTGCTGGTTATCGCCGTCAGGATTTGAGCCTATGAAAAATGTTGTGACAGATCCTGAAAAGGTCACCCGAATCCTCAAAACAGCGACGGAAATTTTCGGCCAGCAAGGCTTCATCAAGAGCAAAACCGATCAGATTGCCAACCAAGCACAAGTATCTAAGGGCTTGCTCTTCCATTATTTTGGCAATAAACAAGCGCTGTATCTTGACGCTTTCAAATATGCCTATCATCGAATTTATGATCACATGGACCCCAAAAAGTGGCAGAATGCCCCTGGCTTGGCTGCCATGATGACCACTGCAGTTAAGTATGAGTTGAAACTACAATTCAAATTCCCAGCTGAATACCGCTTGATAATGCAAGCCTATGCTGATTTACCGCATTTTCCCGAACCGTTGCGACAACAAGTGCAGCAAGAAACAACTGCCATATACGCTGAAATCGATCGCATTTTTCGCGAGAAAATTGAACAGCTGCCTCGTCGTGAGGGCCTGTCAGTCGATGACGTTTTCGGTGTAGTTTCTGCCTTAATCGCCCAACAAACGGCGGTCACCACCAGACTCATTGCCAGTGGCCATTATCGCAAGTTTGAAGATCTGCAGTCCGTGGTTGAGACGATGGCACGCCAGTTATTGATTGTCGAACACGGCTTTTTACCAGATGAAAGTTGACGTCAGCTGATAGATCAAAAAAGGTCATTAGGGTATACCCTAGTGGCCGTTTTTATTTCTGTGCTATACTAGGAATTACAAGTATTCATTAGAACTGTCCAAAAGGAGAATTGGAAATGGCTAAAATCGGTTATGCGCGTGTGAGTTCCAAGGAGCAACATTTAGATCGACAGTTAGCGGCTTTAAAAGACGTTGATAAATTATTTACGGATAAATTAAGTGGGGCTAACACTAATCGGCCAGAACTGCAAAAAATGCTGGCCTATATCCGTGAAGGCGATATTGTCCTGGTTACTGAATTAGACCGCTTGGGCCGAAACAACCAGGACTTAACTAAGATTATGAACACCATTCAGAACAAAGGTGCCACCCTAGATGTGTTGAATTTGCCGTCCATGACGGGGATTGCGGATCCTAACTTGCGTCAACTGATGACTAACTTAATCATTGAACTGTATAAGTATCAGGCCGAAAGTGAACGGAAGCGGATTATTGAGCGTCAACAACAGGGGATTTTCCTGGCCAAACAGCAGGGGAAATATCATGGGCGCAAACCCCAATATACCGAAGATGATCCCCGCTTACTACATGCTTTTAAGCTTTATCAGACGGGCATGAGTGATGTAGACGTCGCCCGTAATACCGGTATTAAGCGAACAACTTTTATCAGATATCGCAAGAAGTGCAATATAAAAAGATGAGATTTACATGCGATAATTGCGTTATACTAGTTTAGAGAGGGCGACATAATGATCATTCAAACAAAGGGACTTACTAAAACTTATCAATCAAAAGTGGTGGTTGACCATATTGATTTAGCAATCAAAGAAGGAAGCTTAACTGCTCTACTAGGACCCAATGGCGCTGGTAAAACAACCACTATATCGATGCTCACAAAGATCTTAAATCCAACCAGTGGAGAAACTGTCAAATCTTTTGTGTAAATAGATCTTTCTCGTAAATTGATTTTTTAATTATTTATTTAATCAAAGTAGGATTCTAAGGTGTCCTGAACCTGACCAAAGCCTTTATGAATTCGATTGAAATAACGGTCATTGTAGCTCATTGCCTGAATACCAATAAAAGCATCAAGCGACTGTTCAGTTGGAAATTCTGCCTTAGGCTTAGCTTTGCGCTTGATCACATTGTTAAATGATTCAATCATGTTAGTCGAATAAATTGAAGCTCTGATTTGTTTGGGATAATTGTAGAAGACCAGCAGATCGGGCTCAATTTCCTTCAAACCTTTGATGACATGGCTATAAGCTTTATTCCATTTGGCATAGAATTTGTGCAAGACAGCTGCAGCTTCTTTTTTGCTTGTCTGTTGATGTATCTGCTTGAATTCGTTCATGATCTTTTCGCGGTCATCCACCCGGACTTTAGCACAGATATTGCGCATGACATGAACCAGGCAGCGTTGAAAATGAGCTTTAGGATAAGTCCTGGCCAAGGCTGTTTTCATGCCAACAACACCATCAGAAAGAAAGAGTTCAACTTGCTTCAAGCCTCTGGACTTCATGTTTTGAAGCATCTCTGTCCAGACTTCAATGTTCTCACTAGGAGCAATGCAGTAGTCAATGACTTCCTTATGTCCATTAGGTTTAATGCCAATGGCAATATATACTGCTTCACGCTCAAACGTTTCTCGGCGCAAAGGAAGGTATGTCGCATCTAAATAGACACAGAAAAACTTGTCGCTTAGCTTGCGCTTGTGATAAGCCTCAACCTTGGGGAGCATCTGCTTGGAAATATTTGATACTTGAGCTGGACTATAATGACTGCCATACATTTTCTCAATCAAGTCAGCGATTTCTCTGGTAGTTACGCCTTTGGAGTAGAGCTTGATAATCGTGCTTTCCAAAACATCAGAGTGCTGCTTGTAGTCAGGCAGCGTGTGCTGATGAAACTGACCGTTGCGGTCTCGAGGCACTTGCACTTCAATTGGTCCAAACTGAGTATCAACCTTGCGGAAATAAGCACCATTTCTAGAATTGCCAGTATTCCAGCCATTTCTGGCATAGGGATCATAGCCTAGAAAGGCAGTCAACTCAGCTTCTAGCAAGTTATTAACAGCCTGTTGTAGCTCTTTGCGCAATAAATCATTTATTTTGTCTGGATTGAATAGAGCTTGAGCAAAATCTTTGGTAAAATCATTCATGAAGGAGTTCTTCTTTCTGTATGTGTTTTTTTGTTCAAACCAATCATACGAGAAAGGAACTCCTTTTTCTAATGTTTAAAGAAATAAATTTAAGGAATCATTCATCCTTACACAAACTATTTTACAGTCTCAAGGGCTTGCTTGATAAGAGCATTGTGGTGTCCGTTTTCTCAATTGCTTTTTTAGTAATTACTTATGCAGGTCCCCTGGGCATTAAAAAGTTCTTATCCTCTTGGATGATTTTGTTCATTGCTTTGCTTGTTTCAATGGGATTGAGCTTGCTTTTTAAAAAAGATCCGGAAATTGTTATCAAGAAGAGCTTTCATTGGAATGATGACGATGATAGTGACGATGCTGATACAGAGACAAAAGTAACACATCATCATGTTCAAGATGTGATTGAAGATGGTGACAATATCGTAATTAATCAAAAGATGGCTGGTGATTCTTCACGTTATATTCATTCACAAAATTTACAGTCAATTAATCTTGAAGCTTCATTCGGTAATGCCAATATCTATCTTGATGATGCTAAAGCAGCAGGTGATACAGTCGTGCTTAATATAACTGCTTCAATGGGAAATGTAAATCTCTACGTTCCCTTATCATGGCAGATTGATAATCAATTAAGCATTAGCCTTGGTAATGTAATAGTTAAAGGAAAAAGCAATGGCGGCGGTCCTACCTTAGTTTTAAAGGGAAGAGCTAATATGGGTAATGTGGTAATCAATTATGTTTAAAAAAAGGCGTGAAAATTCACGTCTTTTTTAGCGCAATGCAATCCAATAACCGATTAATAAAATTC
>OERI01000103.1_pt1 | contig 10395 bp, 7 predicted proteins | sample 1539971 | NCBI WGS metagenome assembly OERI01 (sample SAMEA3891874, study PRJEB23780) | metagenome | biome: terrestrial biome; feature: animal house; material: Caecal content | place: Italy | collected 2015-05-05
CGAGTACTCGATTCTCCCCAGCCGGGAGTAGGTCTTTGCCATAATGTCAAGTGATGAATTCAAAAAACGTGTTCTCCATTTTGAAGAGAACACGCATATTGCAGCAGTTTATTTGATTTACAGTGCTTTTTCTCCGCCTATATGGTACAATTTTAATCAGGAGGTGCTTGTATGAAAATCACCCACAGCCTTGAATTTCAGGTTGGTAGCAAAGAGGAAAAGCTCCCTTATGACACACCTGATTTTCCATATATTGCTTCACAAGCAGAGTTGGATTCCTATCGTGAGCCATTTGTCCCGTGGCACTGGCACAATGCCATAGAACTGTTTTACATGGAGAGTGGCGAACTGAAATATTACACGCCACACGAAACGCTGGTATTTCCCGCAGGTTCAGCCGGGATGGTAAACGCAAATGTACTGCATAAAACGCAGCTTCAAAGTCATAGCGAAAAGAATATACAGCTGTTGCATATTTTTGATCCGCAGCTATTGGCCGGAAACCGTGGCAGCCTAATTGAGCAAAAGTATATTTCTCCGATTGTGACAGCCTCACAGATTGAACTTGTTGCTCTATATCCTAATGAACCAGAGCAAGCAGATGTGCATTCTGCGGCGCCCAGCGGCAGTTGGTGCGGTGGCCAGCGGCAGCTGAGCGCCGCTAACGGTAGCCCCGTTTAGCCTGTCGTTACGGGCTTAATCACCACAGTATAGTGCTTGGTAGCGCGCTTGAGAATGGCGTTGGCAGATACCTCGTCATTCAGGATCATAGCGCTCCAGCTGGCTGGTTCCCGCTGGGAGCAGATCATGGTGCTCAGATTCATTTCGCACCGCTGTTCCAAAATTTCAAACAGGATCTTCACCTCTCGCTCATCTGTAATAGTGTGCAGCAAAAAGTCATCCAGAATGAGCAGTGCAGCGCCACAGACCTTCTTGATGCGTTTTTGGCACTTGGCGTAGTCCTGTGCCTTGAGTGCGACCAGCGTCTCCAGAAGTGACTCGCAGTGGTGGTACTCCACCCGGTAGACATTGCAGGCTGCAATTCCAATGGCCTTGGCCAGATAGGATTTCCCGCTGTCAGATGGACCCAGAGTGCAGACATTCAGACCAGAATCAATGAAATCCAGGGTAGATAGGGTTTCAGTAATGCCACGGGGCAGATACGTCCGCTGGCCGGAATCCACACAGCTGACAAGCTCCTGGGGACACCCCCGCAGATGGGCGCTGCGCAGACGACTCTGGATGCGTTTGTTTCGTTTCTTCTCGTATTCCGGTTCTACGAGGCCAGCAATCGCCATTAGTGGATCCAACTCCGGGAAGCCGGGAGAGCGGTACATCTCGTCCAGGGTTGCGGACATACCCGGCAACCCCATTTCGTTCAATTCCGTCAGGAGCGAGTGAAAGAGTGCTTTTCCGGTGAGCATCATCTGTCACCGTCCTTCTTCTTGGCCTGCGCCAGGCTCTGGCTGCGGGAGAGAAGCCGTTCCAGATCCATGGACGCGGCATCCATCACAAATGCGCCTTTGTTGCGTGTCTCATTCTGGCTGGTATTGTAGCCGGAGGCGCCAAGTTCTTCTGCAACCACCGGAATGGTATTTTTGAGGAAGGTGTAGGTTACCTTGCCAAGAGACAGCGCCTGCTTACAGGCTTCTTCCAATGCCTGCCTGCTGTATTTTCTGGTGAAGCTCAGGACACCCTGGCACATCCGGTAGGTCTGTACCTCCAGCTTCCGGCTGGTAAGAATGCGCCGGATTACTGCCTCGGTATTGGAACCAACAGTCATGGCCTTCTGGATAAAATACGTCCCGTTCCATTCTGAAGCCTCTCTGTAATTGGCAGGGAGGTGGTTTGGATCTGTAAGCCACTGGCCCTTTGCTGTTGCTCTTGGCCATTGGCAGATTGGCAGCCCCTCTTTGGAAAAGATTTTAACGGTTGTAGCAGATGCCCGTACAAGCACCTCTTTGTGCAGATAGGCCCTGTCCACGCTGTAATAGGCGTTATCAAAGCGGATGTGGTAATCTGAGGACACCTTGGCCATCCGCCGTTCCATGTACTCATATGGCGCAGCTGGCAGAGGCATGAGTTCCTGCCGTTCCTCTTCCCAGTAGTAACGCCGACTGTGCGGCTTCTTCGTGAAGGGTGCACTGTTGAGCTTCTCCAGGTGCTTCCACAGATCACGGTTGAACTGCTCTAGGCTGAAGTAGTCCATCTCCTCCATGTCATGGAAGATGCCTTTTTCCAGGATGCCCACGGCATTCTCCACAGAGCTCTTGTACCTGGGCTTTTTCACCTTGGCAGGGAGAATCGCTGTGTGGTTGTGTTCAGCCCACTCTCCGTAGTCCTTGTTTAACTCCGGCGCAATCCAGTCCTTGTTGGCAATGACAGCTTGCTTGCAGTTGTCGCAGACCACCAGCGCAGGGACACCACCAAAGTAGCGGAGGGCGTTGTTGTTCACAGCGATCCACTGCGGCTCTTTGGGGGACACCATTCCCTCGGCATAGATGAGCTGTGAGTAAGGGAGGACTGCAACAAAGACCACAATCTCCAGCAGTTCTCCGGTAAGATGATCCACCATCTGAAAGGTCTTGCCAGCGAAGTCTATCTCCATCTTCTGCCCAATGACTGCATTGAAGTGAAGCGTCTCCTTGTTTTCCTCGCACCACTTGGTGTAGTTCTCACAGAACTGCCGGTACGAATAGAATTTGAGATTTCCGTCCCGGCACTGCTTGACATACCGATTCCAGAGCACCTTGAGAGTCATGTTCTTCCGGGAAGACATGTCCTTCTCAACGGACGCATAGTCCGGCTGTTCGAAGCTAAAATCCCGCCCAGCTGTGGCTGGATTTTTCCCATACACCGATTGGGCGATGCCGTAGTTCGTGATTCCCTGCGGGAGGGGGTAGCCGAGTTTGTCACAGGCTTTGAACGCCCGCAAGAAATCGTTGACGCCCGAGGGGCTGACGTTAAGCGACTTGGCGATTGCCATACCGCTCATTCCCAATGCATAATGCTTTGTAATGATGTCTTTATAGTCTAACATCCATTACCCTCCTAATAGTCAATTTCCGCTGCTGCGGATACCACTATTATGAGGGATACATGGACTACATCAAGACGCTGCCGCTGCCGCCGCCCCGCTGCCGTTCAGCACCGCACCAGCTGCCGCCGGCCAGCGCCGTATGCAGCAGATGTAATATCTTCCATTCGGGAAGCTTTTTCGTTATCAGAAAAAGAATTGGGGTATGAGCTCAAAATTAGAGAAGCATTGTCTCAAATATGGATACAATTATTTCAGTTCTGTACTGATATAGTAACTAATCATAAAGGAGGCGAATCTAGGGAGTGGAATATTGCGAACAAGACTTTTTGGAAACAGCAGACCCGCAGACACTGAAACAGATTGCAAGGACACGAGCCTTAACAAGAAAATAACATCCCTTATTAAAACAGTACAATTATTTCTCCTTCTTTCAATATTCCAATGCAAAACGACGGTCTGTAAAGTCAGACCGTCGTTTTGCATTTGTATAAGTGTTTTATTCATTGGAACTGTTGGCTATTGCTTCTCCCTGAAGCATTTTACGGTACTCAGAAGGGGAAACACCTTTCTGCTTCTTGAAAATACGGCTGAAATAAAGAGGATTCTCATAACCGACAATAGTGGATATTTCTGTCACATTGTAGTCCGTGGTTTCCAGAAGGCTGACAGCGTTATTGATTCGAATGGCCAGTATGTACTGCATGGGAGATTTCATAGTCATTTGCTTGAAATTCCGTAGGAACCAACTGACACTCATTCCTCTGGACTGAGCATATTCCTCGATACTGATATCTTCGTTGTAATGCTCGTTAAAATACTTCCGGGCATAATCAATTTCTTCCTGCAGGTAAGAACTGACAGTGGGTTTCCGTTCTTCCCAGCTGCGCTGCACCAGCAGGAAAATCTGGCGCAGATACATTTCCAAAAGTTCCTGATATCCGGTCCGGCAGGTTTGCAGCTCATTGATCATTTCCTTGAACAAATAAGCATAGGTAGCAGAGGAACCGGAGTAGATTACATTGCGGTCGAGAGGAATATCATAATGTCTCAGGATGTTTCTAACATCAGAGCCGGTAAAGTGTACCCAATAAACTTCCGGGCGATCCACCGCAAAGTATTCATAATGCTGTTCCTGGCGGGGATGGAAAAGTATCATGTGTCCTGCGGCAACCTCTTTTGGTTCTCCATTAAAATAGAAGACAGTCTTACCGGAAGCCACATACAGTAACTGATAGTCCAAACGGCCTCTGGGACGCCAGGTGGGCAGTCGCTCTTTGGTGCGCAGGCGGTATGTACCGCAGCTGCCCACAATGAGAGGCTTGGATTTGTCCTTGAAAGGCAATCTGGAATTATTCAGGTAACCGGAGTTTATATACATTGTACAATCTTCCTATTCTGTTTTTGTACAATATGCTTGTGAGCATGGATATTGTTCGGAAAACATGGAAAAACAAGGGAAACTGAAAACTACACTTTTCTACATAGTATCATTTTGTGTAGGCTTTGTCCATTCTAGTTTATTCATTTTTTTGCAAATTATTTCTATAATACAGCCAGAAGTTAAAAAACGGCAAAACAAAAAACGGAGGAGAAATCTATGATCATTCCTGCATACTTCGAAGACCTGCATACCCATCATGTAGGCACAACTCCTAACCGCTCCTACTTCATCCCGGCATCTAAGAGAATGGATGATCTTGTGGAGAACCGGGAGAATTCTGACCGGTTCCAGCTGTTAAATGACAACTGGAAGTTCCGGTACTGCGCGTGCATCCACGACTTCGAAGATAAGTTCTACGAAGAAAACTACGATGCATCCGGCTGGGATATGATCCCCGTCCCCAGCGTCTGGCAGAACCACGGTTACGACCAGCACCAGTACACCAACATCCGCTATCCCTTCCCGGCAGACCCTCCCTATGTTCCTTATGAAAATCCCTGCGGTGCTTATCTGTACGATTTTGTCTATGAAGGCAATGCAGATGCCCCCAAGGCCTACCTGAACTTCGAGGGTGTTGACTCCTGCTTCTACGTCTGGCTCAACGGCACCTTCCTGGGCTACAGCGAAGTCTCCCACTCCACCTCCGAGTTTGACATCACCGAGACTGTCAAAGAAGGCAAGAACACTCTGGCAGTTCTGGTCCTGAAGTGGTGTGACGGCAGCTACCTGGAAGATCAGGACAAGTTCCGTACTTCCGGCATCTTCCGGGATGTGTACATCCTGAAGCGTCCTGAAAACTGCATTCGGGACTACTTCACCACCACGCTGCTGGATGAAGAGGAAGCCACCGTCCGCATCCGGTTTGCCTACAACGGTGAGTTCGTCCCCACCAAGGTAAAGCTGCTGAATGCGGCTGATAAGTCTGTCGGAACCGGTGTTGTTAAGGTGTTCGATGGCGGTGCCTACACCCATCAGGCAGTCTTCACGGTGAAGAATCCCACCCTCTGGAATCCCGAAAAGCCTTACCTGTACACCCTGATCCTGGAAACTCCCGACGAAGTCATCACCGACCGCATCGGCTTCCGGACCATCCACATTGAGAACAACATGGTGTTCCTCAACGGCAGCCCCATCAAGTTCCGGGGTGTCAACCGGCACGACTCCGATCCCGTAACCGGCCCTGTGATCAGCGTCGAGCACATGAAGCGGGATCTGCGGATGATCAAGGAATACAACTTCAATGCAGTTCGCACCAGCCACTATCCCAACGCTCCCATGTTCTACCAGCTCTGCGACCAGTACGGCTTTATGGTCATCGACGAAGCTGACAACGAAAGCCACGGCGCTTCCGCTCTGTACTGTAAGGAGAACGACATCTGGGAGAACCACGTGGAAACCTGGAACGAGCCCTTCGCAGATAACCCCGACTTCCTGGAAGCAACTATGGACCGCACCCAGCGCTGCGTCCAGAGAGATAAGAACCGCCCCTCCGTTATCTGCTGGTCCATGGGTAATGAAAGTTCCTACGGCTGCTGCTTCGAGGCGGCGCTGGCCTGGACCAAGCACTTCGATCCTGCTCGCCTGACCCACTACGAAAGCTCCCAGTACCGCAGCCGCAAGCGCAAGTACGACTTCTCCAACATCGACCTGTACAGCGATATGTACCCCTCCATGGAGCGCCTGCAGCGCTACCTGGACTCCAACCCCGACAAGCCCTTCCTGATGTGTGAATATGCACACGCCATGGGTAACGGCCCCGGCGACCTGGAAGACTACTGGCAGTTCATCCAGGATCACGACATCATGTGCGGCGGCTTCGTCTGGGAGTGGTGTGACCACGCAATCTACGCAGGTGTAGCCGAGAACGGCAAGGCAAAGTATCTGTATGGCGGCGACAGCGGTGAGTGGCCTCACGACGGCAACTTCTGTGTCGACGGTCTGGTCTATCCCGACAGAACTCCCGGCACCGGCCTGATGGAATACAAGAATGTTCACCGTCCTGCCCGTGTTGAAGCTTACGATGCTAAGTTTGGCCAGCTGACCGTCCACAACTACATGGACTTTGTCAGCCTGTCCGATTATGCCACCGCAACCTACGAAGTCAGCTGTGACGGTGTGATCGTGGCCAGCGGCAAGATCGAAAAGCTCCCCGCAGTTGCTCCTCACTGCGACGGCACCATCCCCCTGAGCATCGAGATCCCCGAAAAGGGCCGCTGCTACCTGAAGATCTCCTACAAGCTGAAAAATGCCACCGAGATCCTGCCCGAGGGCTTCGACCTGGGCTTCGACGAAGTCAAGCTGGAAAACGCAGATGACCGGAACCAGACTGCCCTGCAGATTTGGAAAACAAAGCCCGTCAGTGAGGAGTCCATCACCACCACCGAAGGCGACCGTTACATCACCATCAGCACCAAGACCTTTACTTACAAGTACGATAAGTTCACCGGTATGTTTGCCAAGATGACCTTCGACGGCAAGGAAGTCCTGGACAAGCCCATGAACTTCAACATCTGGAGAGCACCCACCGATAATGACCGCAAGCTGAAGCTGCACTGGATGGCTGCCTATTACGATCACATGGCTACCCGCTCCTACAGCACCCACTTTGTGGCTACCGAAAACGAAGTTAGAATCCACTCCAATGTATCCATCGCTGCTACCACCATTCAGAAGTTCATCAACATCGAGCTGGATTGGACCGTCAGCGTCACCGGTGCCATCACCGTAGACATCCTGGCAAAGCGGAACCCTGAATTCCCTGAGCTGCCCCGGTTCGGCCTGAGAATGTTCCTGCCTGAGCAGCTGGAAAATGTCACCTACTACGGTCTGGGCCCCATGGAGAACTATGTGGACAAGCGTAACGCCGCATGGCATGGCCTGTTCACCGATACTGTCACCGGTCTGCATGAAGATTACATCCGGCCCCAGGAGAACGGTGCCCACGGCGACTGCGACTACGCAGTTCTGGAAAGCGAAGACCTGCGTATGACCGTTGTCAGCACTGAAGGCTTCAGCTTCAACGCATCCCACTACACTCAGGAAGAGCTGACCAATAAGGGTCACAACTTCGAACTGGAGGAATCCGGCAGCACTGTCCTGTGCCTGGACTATAAGCACAATGGCATCGGCTCCAACAGCTGCGGTCCCGAGCTGATGGAAAAGTACCGCCTGACCGATGAAACCATCGACTTCAGCATCCGTCTCATCCCCGAATCCAAGTAAGAAATGTGGGTGGGGGAAACCCCACCCAAAATGAAACAAACAAAATATATTAAGGAGAATAATTATGAACGAAAAGAGATATCTGAAGTGGTATAACAAGATCGGCTACGGCTCCGGTGACATTGCAGGTAATGTGGTGTATGCGTTCCTGACCTTCTTCGTTATGATCTACCTGTCCGACACCATCGGACTGAACCCCGGCATTATCGGCACCCTGATGGCAGTTGCTAAGATCTTCGACGGCATCTCTGATGTGATTTTCGGCTCCCTGATCGATAAGACCCACACCAAAATGGGTAAGGCCCGTCCCTGGATGCTGTGGCCTTACCTGGGCTGCGGCGTCTGCTTGTTCGCAATCTTCGCCATTCCCACTTCCTGGGGCAAGACCGCACAGTACGCCTTCTTCTTCATCTTCTACGTGATGCTGAATGCCGGCTTCTACACCGCAAACAACATCGCTTACTCCGCACTGACCGCTCTGGTTACCAAGAATGAAAACGAGCGTGTTCAGCTGGGTTCCCTCCGCTTCGTCTTCGCATTCACCACCAGCACCATCATCCAGGCTGTTACCTTCGGTCTTGTTGCACACTTCGGTAATGATGCCGCCGCATGGCGAATCGTCGCTCTGATCTATGTCGTCATCGGTATCATCTCCAACACCATCTCTGTCCTGTCCCTGAAGGAGCTGCCCGAGGACGAAAACGAAACCAAGAAGGACACCTCCGCTCCCGCTGAGAAGTACACCCTGCGTGAGGCAGCCGGTCTGCTGGTCAAGAACAAGTTCTATCTGCTGATCCTGGGCGTTTATCTGCTGACTCAGCTGTACACCGCCTTTACCGGTGTTGGTACCTACTACATGACCTATGTTTTGAAAGATGCAAACCTGATGGGCAAGTTCGCCACTGCACTGAACATCCCCATGATCATCGGCCTGCTGCTGGTGCCCACTTTGGTTGCAAAGCTGGGCGGCATGTACAAGATCAACTATAGCGGCTACGCTCTGGCTACCGTTGCAAGAATCCTGGTGATCGTGGCTGCTTACATGGGCAGTGTCCCCATGATGCTGGTTTTCACCGCTGTGGCTTCCCTGGGTATGTGCCCCCTGCAGGGCGACCTGAATGCGGTTATCGCTTCTGCTTCTGACTACACCTATCTGACCACTGGCAAGCGTATCGACGGCACCATGTACTCCTGCACCTCTCTGGGTGTTAAGATCGGCGGTGGCCTGGGTACCGCAATCTCCGGCTGGCTGCTGGCTGCCGCAGGATTCATTGAAGGCGGCGCCGCTGTTCAGCCTGACTCCGTGATTACTATGCTGAATGTTATGTACCTGTGGCTGCCCGCAATCTTCTGTGCACTGGTCACCTTCCTGCTGACCAAGCTGAATGTTGAAAAGGCAAAACAGGCTCTGCTGGCTTCCCGCAAGGCATAAGAAAAATCTTTCGAAAAGGAATTTAATCCTATGGAAAAACACTATGTATTCTCCGCTCCTGGCAGAACGGAAATCAGTGGAAACCATACCGATCACCAATGCGGCTGCGTTCTCGCAGCCGCGGTGAATCTGGAAACCGTGGCCGATGTCCGGCTGAATGGCGCCAACAATATCTGGGTCCAGTCTGAAGGCTATCCCACCATTAAAGTAAACCTGGATGACCTGTCCGTCCATGAGGAAGAAAAGAACACCACCGCCGCGCTGATCCGTGGTGTTGCTTCCAGCTTTGTCCAGAGAGGTGCCAAGCTGGAAGGCTTTGATGCGGTAGTAAACTCTACAGTCCTTCCCGGCAGCGGTCTCAGCTCCTCTGCAGCCTTTGAGGTTCTGTTCGGTACCATCCTGAATGAGCTGTTCTTCGACAAGAAGCTGACCGCTGTTGAAATCGCTCAAATTGGGCAGTATGCAGAAAATGTCTACTTCGGCAAACCCTGTGGCCTGATGGATCAGATGGCATCCAGCGTTGGCGGTCTGGTTTACATCGACTTCGAGAATCCTGAAAATCCTGTAATTGAGAAAATCAATTTTGACCTTGCCAAAGCTGGCTACGCCCTGTGCATCATCGACAGTGGCGCGGATCACGCAGACCTGACGGATGAATACGCTGCGATTCCCTACGAATTAAAAGAGGTCTGTGATTTCTTCGGCAAAGAAGTTCTCCGTCAGATCCCTGAAGAAGACTTCCTTGCAGCCCTTCCGAAACTGAGAAACCATGTTTCTGACCGGGCAATTCTCCGGGCGATCCATGTTTATCAGGAAAATAAGCGCGTAGAGGTTCAGGCTGCTGCCCTTCGCAATGAAGACCTGTACGCATTCTTCCATCTCGTTCGCCAGTCCGGACATAGCTCCTGGATGTATCTGCAGAACATCTATCCCTCCGGATCAATTATGAAGCAGGAAGTGGCTCTGGCTCTGGCGTTGTGCGATACACTCTTACAGGGTAAAGGCGCTTACCGTGTCCATGGCGGTGGCTTTGCCGGAACCGTCCAGGCATTTGTGCCTTTCGATCTGCTTCCTAAGTTCAAAGAGGGAATTGAAAATGTACTTGGTGAAGGAAAATGCCATGTACTGAATATCCGCAACGATGGCGGTATCCGAATCCAATAATTCGGAGCATATAACTACTTAGCATATCTGAATTTCACTAGGGCAGCACCGCACAATTGTGTCTGCGGCCTTCGCCCAATCTTTTGCCCCATCCGT
>OERI01000114.1_pt1 | contig 9736 bp, 8 predicted proteins | sample 1539971 | NCBI WGS metagenome assembly OERI01 (sample SAMEA3891874, study PRJEB23780) | metagenome | biome: terrestrial biome; feature: animal house; material: Caecal content | place: Italy | collected 2015-05-05
CTGTTCTTCTGTTAATGGGTGCAATGCTTTCATAATCATTCGTCCTTTCTATTCATTCGTTTTGTATTTACGGGTAATCATGTTTGCTATCAGGCGTGTGCAGTTACACTCGGCGCCCGATAAGCACCGTCCTGGCTCCGGGATCAGCAATAGCGCTGCTTTTTTAGAAGCCAGAGCTAAAGTGACCGGAAACAGTGCGGCAACCTTCCGGGAGCAGTCGGGAACTGGCGGGCAGAGGCCTGATTGAGAAAACATTTCTCTGCCCTCCTCGATAAGAGAGCGCAGTTCCTCTGTGATCTGTGCGCCTTCTGGCAGATAGCAGCCTTTGGATGCCAGGATGCAGTCAGTGCTGCTGATGGCAAGCCCGCAGCGGATGTTCTTATAGAGAGGCTCCAGGAAATCCCGGAGTTCTTTGGAACCGGTATTCCGGGGCATACACTTCCGGATGCGGATGGTTGTCCCGTCCGTGGCAATCTCCAGGGTGCTGCCGCTGCGGATGCCTGTTTCTTTGCGGATATCCGCAGGGATGATGATGCGCCCCTGGGTATCCATGTTTCGTATCACGGCAATACTCATAAAAACCGTCCTTTCTCTTACGCCGGAACAGAAAAAGAAGCGGGGCTTCCGCTTCCTTTCCTGCATGGCTGTATCGTGTTTTCTATGCTGCGTATGGGTAAGGCTGCCGCTGCATCTGCTGGCGCTGGGCCTGCTGATTTGCGAGCATCTCTTTCCCGTTTGAGATCAGCGGCGGGGCAATGCAGCGCTCCCACTCGGTCACATACGCATCCACCCGCTTTAAGAGCAGGTAGAGATCCATGTCCGTGAGCAGGATAAAGGCCGATTTTTCCATCTGGAAGCTGCCGGACTGCATATAGGAGCCGCCGTTTCGATTCTGTACTTTGATCCCCTTTCCGTTGACGATCTGGATCCGCCATGGGTTATTCATCTCCTGACCGTTTGACATCCGGCTGTGTCTGGAAATGGAAAACTGCTGTGCGGTGGAGTACCCGTACTGATCGGGTTCCCCAAAGATCTTGCTGATACTCCATTCAAATTCCTGAAAGCCTGCGGTAAGGCGGGTGAGGAAAAACTGCACCTGCTCCGGGCTTAAATGGAACCGGGTGATGATATTGCGTTCCCCGGTGCCGTTGGAATAATCCTGGATAGATACGCCGATGAGCGAGTGAACCTTATGGTTGTTCTCTGAAAACTCTCCCTTGGCGTGTATCTGTGCATAGCTGCCAGGCAAAGCGGCCCGCAGCCGGTCATGAAAAGAAATCAGTTTTTTGTCATTCTGGACCTTACAGATCTGGTCCGATGCCAGATTCTGATAAGACTGGCTCATAAGTTATCCCTTCTTTCTATGATTTATTTGAGGTACTGTTTAACGAGGAGCGTCAGGTTTTTCGGCAGGTCATCCAGACGGGTAATGTCCAGAAACCCTTCCTGATAGATGCGCTGGATGGCATCCTTGTCCTCTCCAATGGCTGCCGCAAACAGTACGATATTCTGTCTGGCGTATTCCTTCTTGATTCCCCGCAGGTCCGCCTCTGCCTCCGTGCCGCGATAACCGGTATCGGCTGGCTGACCGTCGGAGATCAGGATCAGAAGTTTCCGGTTCTCCGGTCTTTTCGCCAGATGCTCTGCAACAAAGCGGAGCGCTGCGCCGTCCCGGTTGCCGCTGCGGTCTATCATATCCATCAGCCGGTAGCGGTCATTCTCGTCCACAGAGTCAAACTCCGCATAGGAATAGAGGGCTACGCCCCGGTAATCCGTGGAATGGCCATAGATGGTCACCGGGATCCCCAGGCTGACACAGAAGTCATAAAGGACAATGGCTGTCTTTCTGGCGTGAGTGATACGGTCACCCCAGCCCATAGATCCGCTTTCGTCAATCAGGAGCCCTACTGCCAGCCGCTGTTCATCGGCTGGGAGCCTGGTTCGGATGAAGAAAGAACCGTCCTGGTGATGGAAGGAGCGCATATCCAGCCGCCGTCCATACAGAAGGTTCTTCTGCTTTCCGCCTTCCGCCTCCTCTTTTAAGAGGGGCAGTATGGAACTCTGCAGGCGCTTGGAAGCCCTGAGAAGAGGAGGTGCAACTTCCTCATACTGCCGGATCAGCCGGTCTGGGATGTCCTGTACCCGATGAATGGTCACATGGATACCGGCATGGGCATTTCCGTAATGGATATCATTTGCTGCTTTCTGTAATTCTTCTGTCAGCTGCTGTTCATAGGCTGCCTGCGCTTTTTCTGTTGCGGCTTCATTTAAGACACGGGCAATATCTGATGCCGCATCCTCATAGCCGGTGCCGGCATACTGGGATGCGTAGGTTACGCCCGGATCATTGCCGTCTAAAATAGCGCTGGTCTTGGCAAGGGCAATCCGCCCGCCTTCCTCCGCCATCACTTTTTCCGCTTCCTTCAGGCTTTCCTGACGGCCTTTGGAAGAAAAGAAATCTGCGTCTTGCGGATCGGTGCCTGCGCCTCCTTTGGCGGAAGGGATATTTTTTGCCTCCCCACCACCTTTTCCCAGAGGAATGGGCGTGCCGCCTGCAATCTGCTGATCCAGAAGATCCTGAAGCTCCTCTGTTGCTTCCGTTTCATCCTGGTGTTCCAGCTTCTCCCGCATTTCTTCTACCAGCGGTTTGATAAAGTCCCAGAACAGGACAAGCAGGCAGTTTGTCGCAGTCAGCCGTTCTTTGATCGATGGTGCTTCCAGCGCCGTGTCGATATACTCCATACCATCGGCCAGCACATCCAGGTATTCGCTGTCGCTGTGGAAGCGGTTACTGATGGTGCCGGACCGGCAATAGGCCAGAAGCAGGTTGGTTGCAATCGTAAACGGCTGGTAATCCCGGCTGAGCTGTTCGTGAAGATCCGGGATCTGCTCCAGCATCCGCAGGTTATTGAGCTGGATACCCTTTCGGAAGCTGCCGGGAAAGGCAGCGCACATCCTCGCTTCAATATAGATGTCTTCCAGGATGTTCTGAAGAGAAGCCGCACAGGTCTGCAAGGTCAGAGATACGGCCTTGTCCTTTTCCTGCAGGGCGTCCAGGATCTCCGTCTGGTTTTTCTGATAAGCCGGCAGCTCCACGGAAGGATCTTCCGGGTAAAAAGAGCCGTTCCCCAGGTTTGTCAGGTAAAGGTTCCGGGTGGTGAAATCCGTAAACAGAAGATGTGCCGTCTCATGTCCGGTCATCCCTACCAGGCTCAGCGCCCGCAGGAAGCGGGACGGAAAGCTCTGGGTAACACGGTTTGCCGCATTCAGGTAGATCTTATAAGAGTCTGTGTAAGCCAGTGCCGCACCATCGGATTCGTCCCAGGAAATCAGTGCCTGCAGGCCGTAGCAGTAACGCCCGGTAGCAGCACGTGCCTGGGAGGTCAGATACTGATGGAAGGCAGAGGACGTAAAAAATTCCTGATCGGTAATGGAAGATTCCTCTTCCCGGATCATCTGCTTTAATTTTTTCTGGTTGCTGTTCAATCTTCTATTTCCTTTCTGTGAGATTTTTTGTCAGCAGGTCTTCCACGGAGCAGCCGTAATAATCTGCCAGTTTCAGGACAGCATAGGCAAGCGGAGTGGCCCTGCAGTTTTCGTAATTCATAATGGTTTTTGGCGGCAGGTGTAAGATACGCGCCACCGTTTTTTGGGAAAGCCCGCCCTGAGATTTGCGTAAGTAGGACAGGTTTTTTGCAAGAAGTGCATACATTTCTGGTTCTGTAAGAGGCGTTTTACCCACTGGCTTGCCTCCTCTCTTTTCAGGATGGCAGGACAGTATCCAGACAGCTTTCCTCAACCTCCGCACGGCTGATCGCATCTGCCGTAGCAGAAGGCAGGATGGTGTAATGGGCCGCCTCCCGGATATCGCCGCAGACCATATAGGACTGCACCCAGGAAATCAGCTCCCGGACACCGCAGCATCCATCTGTGATCAGGTTTTCCCGACAATATTCCGAGATGGAGTGGACGATCCGTGCCATTGTCTGAACGGTCTTTTTCTCTTTGCAGCCGGTAACGCCAACCACCCGTTCCACCAGTGTCTCCTCATCCGGCTCCATCAGGTCGATGAGCACACTCATACGGGAGATTACGGACTGGTTTAAGGGCTTGCAGCCTGCATAGTCATTGTTGGTTGTCACGACGATCACCATATCCGGATGCCGCTGAACCGTTTCTCCGTTGGGGAGAAACACACTGTTGCATCGGTCCATCAGGGAGTTTAATCCCACCAGCACACCGGGATTTGCAATGACCGTCGGCTCCTGTATCTCAATCAGGTATCCGTTCCGTATTGCTTCCACCAGCGGCGTATCCACATAGCGGAAATGCTGTTGGCTGGTTCTGGAGGAATAGTATTCGTGCATTTCTTCAAAAATGGTATCAATGAGCTGCTTGTAGACATCATCCTCGGAAACCGTTTCATCATAGGTTCCGGTCAGTTTTTCATAGGCGCTTGCCGGATCCAGCATGATATCCTGGAAAGACGGATACTGCCGCTCCAGGGCAGTGCGTTTCCCGTCCACATCCGGCAGGATCTGCCCGAGCAGATCGAATACCTCTGTATTTGCGGAACAGGTCAGGCACCGGTAAGGAAGATGAAGCCCGGAAGCAACTGCTTTGGCTCCTTCCGTTTTTCCCGTACCGGCAGGGCCACGCAGAAGAAAGTTCCGCATGGGCTGTACCGTGTCCGTTGTGATCTTAGCGTGTTCACAGATCCGTTTGACTTCCTTCGGGATGATATACCAGTCCGGCAGTACCGGGACGGTCAGTTCCTCCTCCGGAGTCAGTACACGGGCAGGTGACAGGATATACTGTCCCACAAAATCCGCTTTCGCTATGACTTCCGCTTTCTTCTTAAAGGTGTTGCCGGGTTTCAGTACCTGGAAAGCCCCGTGGATGATTTCCGTAGGCGCATAGGTTCCCGTTTGAAGAGCCAGCGGCTTCAGCAGCGGGATGACACCATTGGCAGCAATATCCGTGCGGATCCCTCCCGTTGCGAGCGTATCACTGTATCGGATCCGGCGGTAAGCGTTGTCACAAAGGACAGCCGCCGTTTCTGCCGCCTCATCCATGTCCGGATAACCGGCTGCACGGTATTCCTTTAACTGCTGGTATTTCTCATTGAACTCCTCATCGGAAAGAAACGTAGGCATCAGAGCGAATAACAAAGCAGTTCCTGTATTCTCGGAATCTTTGAATACATATTTCTCCGGTGTATTTTCCGTATCCGGCGGCACCGTGTACTTCCCGGCAATAAATTTCCCGTTTGCAGGGTTATAGACCACCACATGAAGTTCTCCGGTACGGCTGGGATATTCTGCCACCGTATAGGTATTGGTCTGGCTCCCGATTGCGCCCAGTTCCTCTGCTGACTTCCCGCCTGCGGGCTCCTCCAGTTCCATATAGGTCAGGACGGCCTGCAGCGTAGCCGCATGGAGCGTGCTTCTCTTTTGCGGCTGGGTACAGTATTTGGATGCGATATTCTTAAACACGGCATTATCCGTATAGTCTTTGAAAGGTTCCGGGAGCGTGCGCTGGAAGGTCCAGCTCTCCACTAATTTTCCACTTGCCATCGTTGCTTTTCCTCCTTATGCCCAGGTAATCTCCACTGCGTTTTCCGTCTCTGCCGCTTCCAGTTCATCATCGGCAAACACCTGCAGGAGTGCAGGCCAGTAGGCTTTCGGCGGGAAATGCTCCAGCTTGCCTTTTACTTCCGGCTCCTTCCCATTGAGGATATAAACGTCCCCCTGTTCTCCGATGAACAGCTTCTGGTGTCCTTTTGCCTGTAAATTCCCGATCATTTCCACAAGGAATGGTTTCCCGATCAGGGAGTACCAGGACGCAGGATCAACCTTTGGCGTATCCGGGGATGCGGATTTGTCGCCTTTCCGTTTCAACGCAGAGACAGTCAGCATCTGAAGATGCAGGTTTCCGTACTCATCCATAGACACTTCCGCAAAGTTATGATTACCGGTGTTCCTGGTAGATAAGCGGATCGCATCGCCATCCAGCAGGTGGGAAAGACGCAGGGGTTCTGCAAATTCCCAGGTGGCTTCCGGAAAAGCAGACTGAAGTGTGTCTGTGATCTGGTAGCTGATCTGCCGGATCAGGATGGTTTCCAGATCCGAGTTCCCGTTTCCTGTATCCATTGCCCTCCCAGCCGGAATCCGCAATTTCCGGAGTCCGGAAGCAAGCGGAGGGATGATAAGGATTGCCAGGGAAACAAGGACTCCTGCAGCAGCGATGCCAGTCATCAGATAGGACTTGCCTCCCTTTGGAAGCAGAAATGCCGCCGCAAACAGGCACAATACGGTGATCTGTAACGTCTTTTTGATCGTTCTGGCTTTCTTTGCTTTCATGTAAATTCTTCCTTTCTTCCTAAACTTGCTGTGCCGCACCCAGGAGAGCCGATGATCGGCGCTCTCCTGGATCCTGTGCGGACACAAAAAAAGAACTGCCTGTACGGAGTAGTCTCCGGGTGCAATTCTCTACATGGATCGTTCCTTATGAAATTTTTTGTGCGTCAGCATCAAGCGACAAAGGGAAGTGTCTCTGCCTGCTGTTCTGTAACCTGGGTAAATCCATCTCCCGGATAGCCGCCCTGTGTTCCCGGAGCTGCCCCGTTTCCAGGAGCATAGCCGCCGGAAGGCTGCTGGTTCGGATTGCCCTGTGCGTAATTCGGTGCGCTTCCAGGATTCGGAGCATAGCCGTTCTGGGGCTGTCTGTAACCGTTCTGCGGTACGTTCCCCTGTGGAGCATTTGTTCTTCCCTGTCCTCCCCGTGCATATCCATTCTGGTTCTGTGGTGCGGCGCCTGCAGGTGCATAATTGCCGGCAGGAGCACCGGATGCCTGTGGATAGCCTCCCTGTGCAGGTGTCGGGTATCCACCCTGCTGATTGGGAACAGGAGCTCCTCCGGGCTGTCCGTAGCCGTTCTGAGGAACGCCTCCGGGTACACCGGGATTGGTCCCGTTTTCATCGTCATAAGTCAAGGGCGCAAACTGCCAGTCTTTGACAACCACGCTGGGGCCGGAGTTCGGTTTTCCCTGGTTTTTCCCCTTCTGATGAACGAAGGGATGCAGCTCCAGATCTCCAATGATAATCAGTCCGGTGCCTTTTTTTACACCTGCTTTCATCAGGCGGTCTGCCAGAAATGAATTGAAATAGCAGGAATAAAATACAGTTTCTTTCTTTCCGTCTGCTCCCCGCTGGGGGCAGGAGATGTCCAGAGTCGTATAGGTTGTGTTGCTGTTCTTTGCCTGCATGATCTGGGGATCCGTCGTTGGCCTCCCTGGTAAAAAGATGATTGCTGACATAGAAATTCTCCTTTCTGCCTCTTTGGGCGTTAAAATAAATAATAGTGAAAATAAAAAAAGTGCCATTACAGTGCCGTAAAAAACGGCATTATAATGACACGATTTTCCAACTTAAACAGCATGTGTCCTGGGTGAATGGCCCAGACTCCCATTTCGGGATGACACAAAAACTCAAATACAAGATTATAGTAGCACAAGATATAGTGGGTGTCAAATGCAAAAGCAAACTAGATATAGATTTGCCGGGCGGATATATCCAGACTGTGTGGGGAGTCGGATACAAGTTTGTAGATGTCCCAGGGGAGTAATCTCCTGGGATTTTTCCGTAGAAAATGGAAAACTATGAAAAGTTTAAAATCCGTATGAAAAATCGGGGAACTCCACCAAAACTCCATCTTTGTATGATACACTGTTGTCCAAATAGCGGAGGTGCTGTTATGGCAAAGACAATTTTGATTATAGAAGATGAAATCTCTATCCAGAACATTGTCCGGGCGTTCCTGGAGGATGCAGGATATACAGTATATAGTGCCGGTGACGGTCTGGAAGGGATTGAGACATTCCGGAGATGCAATCCGGACCTGGTGCTGCTGGATCTGATGCTGCCGAAGATTGACGGATTTGCAGTCTGCGAGATCCTGCGGAAAGAAAGCCGGACGCCGATCATCATGCTGACGGCACGGGATGATGACGCCAGCCAGATGAAGGGCTTTGATGTCCTGGCAGATGACTATATTATCAAGCCCTTTTCCATGCCTCTTGTCCTGCGCCGGATTGAGGCGGTGCTGCGGCGGACGGAACAGGGAACCGAGGAGGAACCTTCTGTGATCCGGTATAAAGAGATCACACTGGATACGGAAAATTATGAGGTGCTGGTAGGAACGGATGAGGTATCCCTCACCAGCCGGGAGTTTGAGATCCTGAAGCTGCTTTTGGAAAATCCGGGAAAAGTGTTTTCCAGGGAGAGTCTTCTGGACAGCGTGTGGGGATATGAGTATTACGGGGATCAGAAGATCGTGAATACGCATATCAAAAATATCCGTAAGAAACTGGGCGTGGATTATATCGAGACAATCAGAGGAGTGGGATATAAAATTGAAAAAGAAAATCAGTGAAAGTATCCAGGCGAAGACCTTTCTGAGTATGCTGGCATTGCTGCTGGCCTGCTGTATCATCATATATGCTGTGGTAATGGTCTTCCTGCCGAAAAATTACCAGACGGAACTGGAAAGCCAGGCGACTTCCGACTTCTACAGGCTGATGGAGACTCTGGAACGGAGCGGCTGGGAAGCAGGCTCAGAGGAGATCCTGGCATTTTCCATGAAAAATAATGCCACGGTGCGGATCGCGGACATAGATGGAAGCAATGTGTTCTCTGTAAATTATGCAGATCCGGAAAATTTGGAAGAAGCAGACAGAACCATGAGCTGTTCTGCCACTTTTCAGGAAGGATGGCAGACATATCAGGTTTCTGCGGAAATTTCCCTTGTTGCGGTATCCCAGTCCTATGAAATCCTTTTAAAGCTCATCCCTCTGATTGCGGTGGTGATTTTGCTGATCTCTGTTCTTGCGGCGCTGGTCTGCTCCAGGTATTTCTCCAAGCCATTGATCCATATCTGCAGTGTGGCAAAGCGGATGACCAGCCTGGATATGACATGGAAGTGTGAGGTAAAGCAAAGGGATGAGATCGGCGTTCTTGCGGACAGCTTAAATGAGATGTCGGAGCGCCTGAACAATGCACTTGTCAGCCTTCAGGACGCAAACGAGCAGCTGCAGAAAGATATTGAACGGGAGCGGGAACAGGAAAAACAGAGGATTGACTTCTTTACCGCTGTTTCCCATGAACTGAAGACGCCCATAGCCATTATCAAGGGGGAACTGGAGGGAATGATCTACCAGGTTGGGGAATACAAAGACCGGGATGCCTATCTGCGTCACTGTATGAAAACCGTCAATGACATGGAGCGGATCGTTAAAGACATCCTCTCGGCAGCCAGGATGGGCGGCAGTGATTTCCAGCTAGAACGCACGGACCTGGACATCAGCCGGATGCTGCAGAAAGCCTGCCGCAAAGTCATGGGACGGATAGAGGATAAGGAGATGGAGCTGCGCCAGGATATCCAGCCGGATTTTTATTACGAGGGAGACGCACGGCTTTTGGAAAAGGTGTTCTCCAATGTGCTGGATAATGCGGTTGCCTATTCGCCTCGTGGAGCCGTAGTCACTGTGACCTTGCAGGATGGCGTTCTCTCTGTGGAAAACAGCGGGATACACATTGAGCAGGAGGATTTAGAGCGGCTCTTTACGCCATTCTACCGGGTGGACAAATCTCGGAACCGGAACAGCGGAGGAAGTGGTCTGGGGCTGTATATTACAAAAATGATCCTGGATCACCACGGGATTTCCTGCGGTATGGAG
>OERI01000120.1_pt1 | contig 9468 bp, 10 predicted proteins | sample 1539971 | NCBI WGS metagenome assembly OERI01 (sample SAMEA3891874, study PRJEB23780) | metagenome | biome: terrestrial biome; feature: animal house; material: Caecal content | place: Italy | collected 2015-05-05
CCTTATAGGTATCTCCGCAACGGCGACCAAAGAGTAACAGCTTCTTCTACCTCCTCTATTGAGCTGTACAACCCCACGAGTTTCGAGGCGCTACCGGAAATCGTAGTCTTTTACGGTAGCTTCAACGGAACTGGGATTATCAATATCGAGTACGAGGACGGCACCAGCTACAACGGCAGCTTTGTGGGCATGGCTAACTCTGGATATGCATTTTTGATTGACTCAGAGGAGCAGATTTTCCGTAATGGGGATACAGATGACAGCCCGATTTATCCGGGCGCACAGCTTGATATTTTCCCGGTGTTAAAACCTGGGAAAAACACTGTATCTATCAATATTTCCGGTGCATCTCAGTGGGGGGTGAAGCCTAGATGGCGCGAATTATGATTTCCGCCTGGTCTGGCGAACATCTATCCAAATCCACCGCACCAGTGACCAGTGAGGCGCTGGGGAACCTGCCGGACGTGATTTCCTGCACGGTACAGAGGGACGTGGACGGGCTTTTCGAGCTGGACATGGAGTACAAGGCGCTGGGAGTCAATCACGAGGCCTTAAAGGTAAACAACTGGCTACGTTGCCCGGCGGGCGGGATGTATACCAACCCCCAGTATTTTCGCATCGTACAGACCACCAGCGACATCTACGGGGCCATGACTGTGCACGCCGTCCATGTTTCCTATAATGCGGCAGGGATTGTAGCTGCTCCTTTTGCGTCGCACGACAGCAGCGGCTACGCCACCACGGGCTTTTTTCCCTGGCTGGAGGCTATCACAGCGGCCATCAATACTGTGGATTCCACCCAGATGGGCGGATATCAGCTGCTCAACTATACAGACGATATGACGCTTAACGCCGCAGACTATGAGGCCCCGGTGACGCTAAAGCAGGCCATCCAGGACGCCATCAAGGACACCGAGTGGTGCTTGCAGTATCGAGATTTTGGCGTGGCCATCTGGCACTATGACGCCACCAATCTGGCCCCGCGCTTTAGCATCCGGTATGGGCGGGAAATGACTGGATACGGTGTAGCCGAGGATGCCACAGAGTTTTACACCCATGTCTACCCCTACTATGTGGTAGACGGCAAGTGTATCACCCACGGCAACGACATTTACCCGCTGCAAAATCTCCCGAGCGAATACTCCAGCTATAGAGTGGTAAAGCCTCTCGATCTAGCGGCAGAGTACCAAGGTATGAACCAATGGCTCGACCAGACCACGGTGCAGGACATCATAAACCGCTGGCTGGACGAGCACCCCTGGCAGGATATCCCCGACGAGCTGTCGGTGGACAGCGTGCCGGGCTTGACAGAGGGCAACCAGTACGAGCTGGGGTACATTGGGCGGATCTACTACACGCCCACACGCGCTGAAATCAACGCGCACATTATTTCCTTGACCTATGACGTGATACGAGACCAGGTAACCTCGATTGGGCTGTATCGCAGAAAGAAAGATATTACCGACACAATAGCTGCACTGGTGCAGAGATAGGAGGGCTACATGTTATTTTACCATTACGAGTTATATGACGGCAAACGCCGTCCTCCTCTGCAACTGTACGCCATGCAGGGAGAGGCCGGGGCCCGTACCTTTGAAATCAGTTTATTGACCGACCAGGGGCCAGCCCCTAGCTTGACGGGCACCACTGTATATGCCTATGTGCTAAAAAACGACGGTACTGTGGTGGTGATCGACTGCCAGGCCAGCGCCAATGACGTGACCTTTACGCTGCCCTTGCAGGCTTGCACTTGTTCGGGTGTCAATAAGATGGCAATCCAGGCGGTCACTGGAACCACGGACTTACGCTGGGACAACCTCTTGCTGGACGTGGAGCCTTGCGACCTGGAAAACGCTGTGGCGTCTACCAGTGACTTAGGCCCTATCGCTAATCTCATCACCGACCCCGACTATATCCAGAGCCTGGCGGACGCCTACGAAAACGCTACGGATGAAATCGAGGGTTTGATGGGCGACTTCAAGCCCGTGGGGGACTGGAACGCAAACACGGCCTATAAGACGTTAAACATCGTATCCCATGAAGGCTACTCCTACGCCGCCAATCAGAACAGCACCGGCGTGGAGCCGCCGAACGCCACTTACTGGACACTTATCGGCTCTAAGGGCGACCAAGGAACCCAAGGCCCTCCCGGAGCGCAGGGCGAACCCGGCACCCCTGGACAGGCTGCCACCATCCAGATTGGAGAGGTGACAACCGGAGAGCCCGGAACCCCGGCAGCTGTGACCAACACTGGCACAGAGAATGCCGCTGTGCTTAAATTTGCCATCCCCCGTGGTGAAACAGGTGCACAGGGCATCCAAGGCCCGCCCGGCCCACAAGGCGCTCCTGGCACTGGGCTGGACATCCGGGGGACTTACGACACCCTGGAGGCGCTGAAAGCAGCTATCACTCAACCCAAGCAGGGGCAAATGTACAACGTGGGCACCAGCGACCCCTACACCGTATACATGTGGGACACCACAGAAGGCGGGGAGTGGCTGTCTCAGGGCCAGCTGCAAGGCGCAAAAGGTGATACTGGCGATACAGGACCGCAAGGTCAACCCGGACAGGCCGCCACCGTGCAGGTGGGACAGGTCACGACCGGGGAGCCTGGCAGTAATGCGTCTGTGACAAATTCCGGCACCGCCAATGCGGCTGTGCTGGATTTTTCTATCCCCCGTGGAGCTACCGGCGCAAAAGGTGACATCGGCGCAACGCCTAACATCACCGTGGGCGAGGTCACTACCTTGGAGCCCGGCCAGCAAGCTACCGCATCCATGAGCGGCACGGCAGAAAACCCGGTGCTCAATCTAGGCATCCCCAAAGGAGACACCGGAGCAGCCGGGCAGGGCGGCTTAACTGCTGCGGACGTGATTGCTCTTATCTATCCGGTTGGGGCTATCATGCCCACGACCTCCAATGTCAACCCCGGGACGTATCTCACAGGCACGACCTGGGAGAGCTTTGGCGCTGGTAAAACCCTGGTGGGCGTGGATACTTCTGATACCGACTTTGACAGCGCGGCAAAGACTGGTGGCGCAAAGACGGCAGGAGATGGTGGCCATACCCATGAAACTATGTCTCACACTCTGGTGGAATCCGAAATCCCTCAGCATGCTCATAGCATGACCCACACCCACGGAGATACGTTTTCTCTTGCGGATGGTGGCATACATTACCACTCTTTTTCGGATACGTCTTCTAGCAACGGCCCAAACGGAACTTTTAGGACTCTCGTATGGAACAACGCGAAAAAATATGTTTCGGGGGATTTTTCGATTTCGAGTGCCCCGATGGACAGAGCCGAGCCTGCCACGGGCAGTGTTTGGGGCGCAAGCACATTTACGTTAAGCGGTAATCACACCCACAAAATAAGTGGCACCACCGGAAACGGGGGATTACACGATCACCAGTTTACCGGCAGCGTTAGCCAATACTCCGGGGGCACTGGCACTTATGGCGGAGGCGATCCTCACAGCCACGGAGGGACCAGTACGGCATTTGTCAATGTCTCCACCGTCCAGCCCTACATCACCTGCTATTTCTGGCGTCGCACAGCATAAGGAGACGGTATCATGCAACTTACTTTTTCTTTTTCCTCCTGGCACATTGAGGCCAGCGAGGGCATCCTAGGCCGCCAGTATGATAACCTGGCCCATCAAATCGTGGTGGTGGGCAGTCTGCCCGAGGGTTACTCCTGGGATATGCTGGTGGAGTGCCGGGACAACTACAACATCATTCCGTTGACCGTCAACGCTACCGGGGCAAGCGCAACCTTGACGGCAGACCAGCTGGCTTTGTCTGGATACTACGACTTCCAGCTGCGGGGCACGCAAGACAGTGTTATCCATCACACCAACAGCACGCAGGTTTTCATACCGGACACTATCGTGGGGCCTGGCACCTGGCCGGTGTTGCCCACGGAATTTTCCCAGGCGGAGGCGGCCATCAAGGAGCTGAACGCCCATCCACCCGTGCCAGGAGAAAACGGCTATTGGATGCTGTGGGACCTGGACACCCACGCTTATGTGCAATCTGACCTTCCTATCCCTGGGTTGACCATGCAAATCGGGGACACCATCACCGGGGAGCCTGGCACGGACGCGCTGGTGGAAAACGTGGGCACGCCCACCGCTCCTAAGTTGCAATTTACAATCCCCCGTGGTGACGAGGGCAAAGCCGCCACCATCGAGGTGGGAGAGGTAACCGCAAGCGACCCTGGCAGCGAACCCCAGGTGACAAACGCTGGGACAGAAAACGCCGCTGTGCTTGACTTTGTGCTGCCACGTGGACAGACTGGCCCCACAGGGCCAGCGGCCACCATTGAGGTGGAGAGCACCGTGACAGGCGAACCCGGCACCCAGGCCAGCGTGGAGAATGTGGGCACCACCGGCGCGGCAAAGCTGCGTTTTACTATCCCCAGAGGCAACACCGGCCAAAATGGCGTGACCCCCACTCTCTCCGCCGGGAACGTGGAAACCCTGGAACCTGGCCAGCCCGCCACCGCCAGCGTCACCGGGGATGGGCCTGCGTACCAGATAAACCTGGGCATCCCTAGGGGCCAGACAGGCGCACAGGGGACTCCTGGCCAAAACGGCGAAGACGGCCAAACGCCCACCATCTCTGTGGGCACCGTGACCACCTTAGACCCAGGCCAAGACGCCACCGCCGAAATCACCGGGGAAACCCCAAACTTGACCTTAAACCTGAGCATCCCGGAAGGACCGCCCGGCCAAGACGGCGTACAGCTCAACGACAACGCAGTAAACACCACAGAGGCGTGGTCTAGCAAAAAGATAGTGGACACCCTGTGCCCAGAGTTTAGCGTATCTGGCAACCCGGTGATATGCCATCCTGTGGAGGACTATCCTCTCAGCGCGGTAGTATCTTTGAAGCCCAAGCAAGCGGGCAGTGGTGACCCAAGTCCAGATAATGTAAGGCCGATTTCTGGTTATGACAGTGTGACCGTGACCCAATCCAAAGACGAAGCCCAGGTGAAGCAAATTACCCTCACCCTCCCCGAGACCATCTACGGCGGCACGGTTGATGCGGTAAGTGGGGCGGGGAGTGAAGAGTGGGATATTGTGACTTTAACGTCAGATTTTTTGGCTACTAACTCATGGACATATGGCGCTAATGGTGATCAAAAATCCGCTACTATTTATGGTGCAATTCCAATGGCCAATGATAGCGTAGGTGATATATATTGTACTCACTTTAAACGAGCAGATTCTGTACCATTAGAAAATCTGGAATACTGGTCTGCTTCCGCCTATTTTGGGTTCAAGAGAATAGCCATACGAAATGACGAGTGGACAAGCCTTGAAACCGCCAAATCTTGGCTTGACGCCCAAGCAGCCGCTGGCACCCCTGTACAAGTGGCGTACAAACTGGCCACTCCCGAACCTTTCCAGGCCACCGGCAACCAGCCCATCCCCGCCCTGGCAGGTGAAAACACCGTGTACACGGATGGAAATAGCCTGGCTGTGAGCGGACGAAGCGACCCTACAGCTTACATCCAGCAGCAGATCAGCGACGCGATCACAGCCGCCGTCGCCATTACAGGAGGTACATAATGGACAGTATTGCATATAGCGCCATGCTCGAACAGATCGATAAAGGCGCATATACCGAAATCACAGCCAAAAACACAATTGCCAATCTCTACGCCCGGCAGCAACTGACGACAGCCGAGTACACCGACTTAATGGACAAGGCCGACGCGCTTGCGGCCAACACGCCGGATGGAGACACCCTGACGCGCATTGTCGCGCTGGAAACCGCCGTGCAGGAGCACGAGGAAAAGATCAAGCTTATCCTTGAGACTATCGAGCAGGGCGGCAGTGTTGTACCCGAGCCGGAGCCCGGCCAGACCGGCGGCGTGGATGACCCGATTGACGCCGTGCGCGGCATGACGTACTACAAAGACAAATACTATCGCGACCCAGATGACGGGCAGGTGTACAAGTGCTTCAGGGACAGCGATACGGAACCGGGCAGCGGTGTGGCGCTCAGTTACCTGCCGCACGAGTTGGTCAACATCTATTTCTATTTTGAGCGTGTGAGTTAAGGAGGAAAAACCATAGCAAACACAAACAGCCGGGTGCTCGCGATCGGCAACAACCAGATCACGCAGCACTACGGCAACGCGGGGGCACGGCGGATGCGACCTCGTCAAGAAGACGAATCAGCTCGACGCGATCACCGCGCATTCTGACGGCACGGTCGTCTGGTGCCAGTCCGGCGAGGGCGTAACCTTTGAGGGCACCAAGTACACCTGTATTGCCAAAAAGACAAAATTCTCCCCTGCGGAGAAGCCTAAAGACTGGAAGGAGGTAACCGAGTGACACTAGAGGATGCAGTCGCTACCCTCTTGAGCACTGGCGCAGGACTGGTGGTGGCCCTGGTGGTGGTCACGCTGACCATCATCCAGGCCCTGCCGGTATCCGCCAAGCCTTGGAGCTGGCTGGCCAAGACCATCGGCCACGCCCTAAACGGGGAAGTGCTAAAAGAGGTAAGCGAGACTAAATCCCAGCTAGAGGGGCACATCCTGTCGGACAGCCGCTCTAAGATACTGGGATTTAACCGGGAGCTGCTACAGCATCAGCGGCACACAAGGGAGGACTTTATCGAGATTCTGGGCGTTATCGATGCTTATGAGGACTACTGCAAGAGCCACCCAGACTATCAAAACTCTCGGTGCGTCCACGCTGTGGCAAATATTGAGAGAGTGTACGACGTTTTACTGGAGACCGGGGACTTCCTCGCAGAGGGCCCCGAGAAACAAGGAGGTTAATCATGGACTTTGAGACTTTAGGCATCGTAGGCGTGGCGGCTATCACTGTGATTTGCTACCTTGTGGGGCTTATCGTAAAGGCCACCCCTTGGAACAATAACAACATCATTCCCATCGTGTGCGGCGTTGTTGGTTTGGCGCTGGGCCTGGTGTGCTACTTTACTGGGCTTGACGTTCTCCCGGCTACCGACCCTGTAACCGCTGCGGCTGTTGGCGTGGTATCTGGCCTGGCTGCTACTGGGATTAACCAGGTTGCAAAGCAGCTTACTAAGGGGGGCGACACCTAATGGCCATCAAGGGTGTGGACATCTCCGGCCCTATCAACGTAAGCGTAGACACCCTACGCCAGGCAGGGGTTGCCTTTATCATCTGCAAGACCGGCTTCGGTAGCGACTATCCCGGCCAGCAGGATTCGGGTATCGCCAAAAACCTCGCCTTGCTTGAGGCCGCCGGGATGCCCTACGGGGTGTACCACTACAGCTACGCCAGGGACAAGCAGGGCGGCATCGATGAGGCCAAGCACTGCCTGCGGCTGCTAGGGGATTACAAGCCCCAGTACGGCGTGTGGTTTGACATGGAGGACGCCTCTACCCTGGGCGGCGACCTCAAAGGCGCTGCGCAGGGCTTTTGTGACACCATCCAGGCGGCGGGACACACCGTCGGGGTGTACGCAAATGCCGGGTGGTGGAAAAACCGCCTTACAGACCCCATCTTTGACCGCTGGCCCAAGTGGGTGGCCCAGTATGCAAGCGAGTGCCAGATCGCTGACCCCGACATCTGGCAGTACACGGACAAGCTGGTCATCGGGGGCCAGACCTTTGACGGCAACTACTGCTATACGACCTTTTACGGAGGTGGCAAATTGGCAAAATCTCGCGTTTTACAGACCCAGGAAAATCGGATTACCCGGGGATTTGGCAACGGCCATACCGGCGTAGACCTGGGCTGGCAGACCACTCAGACAGATGGCATCCTGGCCCACAGTGACGGAAAGGTGGTATTTTGCCAGATTGGCCAGAAAAATAACCCCGGGAGCAGCGGGAACGCCAGCTACGGCAATTGCGTTAAGCTCGACCACGGGAACGGGTACTTTACGCTCTACGCCCACCTCTCCGACGTGACGGTCAAGCTGGGCCAGCAGGTGGCAAAAGGCCAGGTGATCGGCCACATGGGCAACACCGGCAACAGCTACGGGACGCATTTGCACTTTGAGGTGCGTAAGGGGGCCAGCAACTGCATCGACCCGGCCCCGTACATCGCCGCCGATTTACCCGGCCTCCCCACCTACACCGAGACCCCGGTTGACTACCAGGTGGAGGTGACCGCTGATGACCTCAACATCCGCAGCGGCCCGGGGACTGGGTACGCCTCCCAGGGCGTGTGCAAGCCCGGCAAGCACCAGATCGTAGCAGAGGCCGACGGCACAGGGGCCAGTAAGTGGGGCAATCTGTCCACCGGCGGGTGGATTGCCTTAGACTATGCGACCAAAGTAGAGGAGGATGACGACATGACCAAAGACGAGGTCAAAAAGATTGCCCTGGAGGCCATCCGGGAGTACAACGCCGAGCAGGCCAAAAAGGCCACCCCTGACTGGGCAAAAGACGCCGTGAAGGCTGTCAAGGCTGGCAAGGTCATGAACGGTGACGATGACGGCGCTTTCCGGCCAGAATCCAGCGTCAAGCGGGATGAGCTGGCCCAGACCATCGTCAACTACCACAACTCCGACATGCTTGCAGACAAGGTGGAGGAGATCGTGGAGGACGTGCTGGACAATAGAGAGTAACCTGTCGGAAATCCCGACAAGTTGAAAAAAGAAGCCCCTGGGCACCGTTTTGGTACTCAGGGGCTTTTTTTATTTCTTGCGGTATTTCTCGTGCCAGCCGACATTAGCGCCGGTCTTTACCCGCCTGTCCGGCCAGGGTTCTTCGCTGTCAATCACCCAGTTGCGTCCTATCTTCTGGGCTGTCTGAAAGCCTCCCCGCTGGGCCATCTTGCGGGCGGCTTCTTGGCACTTGCCGTGCCTTTTGGCGTACTCTGATAGGCTTATCAGCACTCTTCTTCCTCCTTAGATCCAGCCGCCACGGTCTTCGCGGATGATTTTCCGGAAGCTGTCGGGCTTGTAGTAGCCACAGACCTGATCATAGCCGCCTTCCTTCTTGTTCACCACGTAGGGGTAAACCCGGACGCCATCGAGCAGCCCATACTCCACTTTTCCATTCTCGTTCAACGTAACTTCCACACCGTAAATTTTCATAGTACTTCCTCCTTGTCTTTGCCCTCCCATCATCAGACCAGGTGGGGCAGTTCCTGGTGACGGCCCGGGGGCCGTTTCGGGAATTTATTCTGCCATAATGTCGGTGTACACTGCATGAGCCAAGGCTTGCATGATTTCCGGGTTCTCTGCGGCTACCTGGTGGGCGAAGATCATGACCACATTTTGCTTTTCTTCCTGGCTTAAGGCTTCGAATGTCTCGCCGTATTCTTTCTTAAGTGTACCAACCACAATTTCGAAAAATCTCATTCCGGCCATCTTCGTGTTCCCCTTTCCTTTTCTGTGTCTTTATTATATACCCATATCGAGACAAAGTCAAGGGGTTTTGCAAAAGTTTTTCAAAATATTTTTCGGGCCTTCCACCACATAGATTGGCCCATCATATCACTCCAGCAAGTGG
>OERI01000121.1_pt1 | contig 9457 bp, 10 predicted proteins | sample 1539971 | NCBI WGS metagenome assembly OERI01 (sample SAMEA3891874, study PRJEB23780) | metagenome | biome: terrestrial biome; feature: animal house; material: Caecal content | place: Italy | collected 2015-05-05
AATTCAAGACGCTTTCGAAAGGCAGCCGCCAAAGCGAAGCACAGAAAACATGGCAGCGTTCTTTCGAGCAGGCGGGAAACAAATACGTGATTGTTCGCACGTTGGAAGAAGCAATGATGGTTACTGAAAACTATTTAAATTTGTAGCAAATGAAAAGATACACACAGGCAGAGTTCGATGCATTCGAACGCGATGAAAAAGGCATCAAATATTGCCCCACGGGCGACTATTCGCAGATCGAGAACTTCGGGAAGTGGTGCAGCTTCGGTAGGTGGTGCATTTTCGGGGAGCAATGCAGCTTTGGGGAGCGGTGCTGTTTCGGGGAGCGGTGCAGTTTCGGGGACCGGTGCATTTTCGGGAAGTGGTGCAGCTTTGGGGAGATGTGCTGTTTTGGGGAGTGGTGCAACTTTGGGGAATGGTGCAACTTTGGGGAGTGGTGCAACTTTGGGGAGTGGTGCTACTTCGGGACGCGTTGCAGATTCGAGGAGGGGTGCAGTTTTGAGAAGTGGTGCAGCTTTGAGGAGTGTTGCAGTTTCGGGAAGCGGTGCAGCTTCGGGGAGCAATGCAGTTTCGGGGAGCGGTGCGATTTTGAGGGAATTGGCTCTGCCAAACCGGGTTATCCTTTCGCCGCGTGGATAGGTTCCGGATCACGCAAGGGCAGCAAAACCTACTTCTTCAATCTCGAACAGGGTATTTACGTCCGCTGCGGGTGCTTTTCGGGTACCCTGTCCGAGTTTCGGGAGAAAGTTCGGGAAACACACGGCACGGACGGTCTGGCCGGCGAGTATCTGGCTATTGCGGACCTCGTGGAACGGAAATTCGCGGAATGACACACGCTATGATGAGCGAAGAGAGACGAGGCGGGCGGCGGGCTGGCGCAGGCCGCCCGCGCAGCGCAGAGCCGAAGCGCACTATCGTGTTCAAGTTTGACGAATCGGTTTACAACAAGTTGGCCGAATACGCCAAGGCGCACGGCAAGAGCCGAACGGCCGTGTTGACAGAGTTTATTAAATCACTATAATTTTAGAAAAAATAGGGGCCAAGACTTGCACAATGTGCCGAACGTGTCCACCTTTGCACTGTACCAATATATGCGGGGTAGTGCAGAGGTTACCACGGCGGGTTAGTGTCCCGCAGGCGCAAGTTCGATTCTTGCCCCCGCTACTAAAATTAAATGCTATGAAAATTTTAACGCTGATCATCAAACAGAAGTGGTTCGACGCGATTCTGTCGGGCGAGAAGTCGGTCGAGACGCGCGAAGTGCGCCCGACCAACACGAAGTATATTTCGTACCGCGACAACAACACGGGCAAGGTTTACAAGAAAGACAGCGACGTGCCCGAATCGGCGTGGGACAGCGACAACGGCGTCGATACGGTAATTAACCACTACGACGCGATTCAGTTCTGGGTAGGTTACGAAACCAACCGCCCGGGCGCACTCGTCGAGGTCAAAAGTGCCGAGCTGGTCGACGTCTGCGACGAAGAAGCCAAAGAGCCGATCGTGTACGAATACAACGGCAACGAATACACCATGACCGAGATCGACTACCACCTCGGTAAGGTAATTGAGAAAATGAATTGTTAAACCCTTAAAATCATTGCAACACTCGAAGACGAAGGCAAAAAACAGGGGCGCAAATATCAGCGCAAAGACAGAGGCTCGCCGATGAGGCTGCTGCCAGATACGGGACTTATTTTACTGAACGTAATCTAAGGATCGTTGAAGCTTATAATTCTGTGATGAGAGATTATAATAGAAGGAAATCTGCTGCCCAAGGCCTTTCCGTAGGTTAAATCATATTGTCAAACTTCTAAAATTCAAGCTGCACTCGAAATTCAGTAAGAAATCGAATCAATCGGACGACCGGCGCTAGCCGTGTTCGTTATCGTACAGTAGGCGGTCGTGCGACGAATCGTGCCGGTCGTGCACGCGACATTCGCGCCGCCTTTGGTATGTCGGCTGGTTAATCATGACCCCGATAGACCATGCAAACGAAGTGATTGCCTCTGTCCGTCAAAAAACGGATAGAGCAATCCTTTTTTATTCTTGCGGCAAAGACAGCGAGGTATTGCTCGACCTGATGGCGCCGCACTTCAAAGAGATCGTTTGCGTGTTCATGTATTTCGTCAAAGGTCTCGACCACATCGACAACTACCTGCGAGCCATCAAAGCCCGTTATTCCAACGTTACCATTCTGCAAATCCCCCATTGGACATTGACGCGCGTTCTCCGTTGCGGGCTATACTGCATTCCTAATCCCAATGTAAAGCTGTTATCGTTGAAAGACCTTGATGAATCCGTTCGGATGAAAACGGGAATATCTTACTCTTTCTACGGTATGAAACAGTCGGACGGAATGAATCGCTGTCTTATGTTGCGCGGATATGAAAATGAAGCCATAAGCAATACGAACAAGATCTATCCTCTATCCAAGTGGAAGAAATCGGACGTCATGGCCTACATCAAGGCAAAGAAACTGCCTGAGCCCATATCCTACAACAAGAACAAATCGCAAGGTCTGACGTTTTTGCCGGAGGTATTCGATTACCTGCGCCAACACTATCCGCAAGACCTCGAAAAGATTTACAAAGTATTTCCTCTGTCACGCAATATCTTACTCCGTTATGACGCAGAAAAAGCAGCAGCCCAAATACAATCAGAGTGAAACGGTCGTAATCAAGCGATCGCAAATCAAATTCGCTCCTTACAACCCACGCAAAGAGGATCCAGAAGTCATCAAGAAACTCAAAAAGAACTTCAAGACTGTCGGCTATTTGGGCGGTATCGTATGGAATCGGTTGTCCTCCTATCTTGTGTCGGGGCATAAGCGCGTGCAGACGCTCGACATCATCAACGGATATGACGGGACATCCGAAACGGATTATGAAATCAAGGTCGAAGCGGTAGAGCTGGACAACAAGACCGAACGCGAACAGAATATCTTCATGAACTCACCTTCCGCAATGGGCGAATTCGACATGGAGAAAATGAAAGTACTCGTACCGGAGATCGACTATCAGGCCGCCGGCCTCTCCGAAGCGGACATGAACATATACGGCATATCGGTTATGCAGGATGAAATGAGTGCAGGGCTGGCCGATACGCTGGATGATTTCGAGGAGATGCAGCGGCCCTTCGAAGAAAGAAAAGCGGCGGTCAAGGAGATGAAGGAGCAAATCCGCCAGCAGGCAGAGCAGAAGGCCGAGGACATCGAATCTTATGTAATGATAAACTTCAAGTCCTATCGGGCAAAATCGTCCTTCATGTTGCGCTTCGGATTCGGGCCGGACGACAAGATCATCCCGGGTGAAATATTCGCTGATATGGTCGAACGGGTGGAATAACTACAAAAACTACGCTATAAAAAATGGCAATGCCCTCAAAAAAACCTACTATAGACGTGTTCCGCAAGGTGGCAAACGCCTGCGGTGGTATTTTATCGGATATCGCTGCAAATATCGGCGTAGAGCGCAGCACGGTTTATACGTGGTGCGAGGAGGATATGGCATTCAAGCAGGCCCTCGAAGATTCCCGCGAACGGTTCGTCGATCTGGCCGAAAGCAACCTGCGTAAGCTGGTGGCTGGTGTTCCCGCCATCGAGAAAGACGAGAACGGCGAAAAACGGTTTGCGGGCTGGATCGAACGTCCATCCGAAACCGCGATCATTTTCACGCTAAAGACCCGTGGGAAGAAACGGGGGTATATCGAACGGTCAGAGATTACGGGAGCCGATGGCGCCGATTTAATTCCGCCCCGCACACTCTCTCCCGAGGAAGCTAAGCAATATGGGCTGAAACTTAACGAAGAATATTGACGCACTCCCCCTATTCGCGACATTGACATAGAGCGGACTTTTTGCCTATCCGGTACGCTGAACTTCACCCGTTATATGTTCAAGCATAAGACGGGAATGCGCTTTATTGTCGGCGATCATCACCGCCAAATATGCGAAACTCTCGACAAAGTGTTACGGGGCGATATAAAGCGGCTCATCATCAATATCGCCCCACGATACGGGAAGGCGATAGACGTGAATACTCCAATGCTTACAACGAAGGGCTGGAAAAAGGCTGAGGACGTACAAGTTGGAGACTATCTTTTTGGCAGGAATGGAAAGCCGACAAGAGTTGCAGCGAGATACCCCCAAGGTATTACAGACGCATATCAAGTGAATTTTAGCGATGGGTCAAGCCTCATAACATGCGGCGAGCATATATGGGCTTTGAATCATAAGGATTTGAGTCGCAAGGATCATTTCACATTTAAGCAGGTTCGAAAAACAAAAGACTTGATAGGCACACTCATTTCAAATGATGGCCATAAGATGTGGCATATCCCGATGTGTGACCCGCTTAAGTTAGAAGAGAGGGAGTTGCCTCTTGATCCATATCTATTGGGGTGCTGGCTTGGTGATGGCAGTTCAGCCCAAGCTGAAATAACAACCATGGACGAGGAGATAATTAAACGATTTTCGGGGTTCAATCCATCTATACGGGGACACCAAAATTCGGGACGAGCGGTCATATATGGGCTTCGTGGAGGCTTTCTCACGCGATTAAAAGCGTTGGGGGTACTAAAAAATAAGCATATCCCAATGGCGTACATTCTTGCGTCCGAAAACCAGAGGCTTGCATTGTTACAAGGCTTATGTGACACTGACGGGACTTGTAACAGAAAATCTCACCAAACAAGTTATTGCAGCACGAATAATCGATTACTTGCTGACGTCAAATTATTGTTATCATCTCTCGGCATATTCTACACTGAATATAGGAATAGTCTATTTTTCAGATCACGAAAATGTCCATTCACCATAGAACGGAAAAGGGGATTGTGGAGGCCTGCAACAAATAAGCATTTTACAAAGAGATTCATTAGCAGCATAGAGAGAGTAGCAGACAGATCAACAATCTGTTTTACCGTAGACGCGGATGATCATTTGTATTTGGCAGGCAAGGACTTGATAGTGACACATAACACCGAACTCGTGTCGAAAAATTTCGTCGCTTACGGGCTGGCGCTAAATCCCCGCAGCAAGTTTATCCCCCTCTCTTATTCAGACGACCTCGTTCTCGACAACTCGAAAGAGATCAATGAAACGGTGCAATCGGACTATTATCAACGGTTGTTCCCCGAGGTCAGCGTTGAATCGAAGAACGCGAAGAAGTGGTACACCTCCGCCGGCGGCGGACTGTATGCCGTAAGTGCGGCGGGGCAGGTTACGGGTTTCGGCGCAGGCCAAGTGGATGATCCCGACAGGGAGCGGCGCGAAATGGGCGATTTCATTCCGGCGTGGGAAAGCGACTTTGCGGGGGCAATCGTCATCGACGACCCTATCAAGCCCGAGGACGCCCTGTCCGAAACGATCCGCGAGCGCGTGAACAATCGTTTCGAATCTACAATTCGCAATCGTGTGAACTCCCGCAATACGCCGATTATAATCATCATGCAGAGGTTGCACGAACACGACCTGTGCGGGTATCTGCAAGAGATCGAGCCGGAAGAGTGGACGGTATTGTCGTTACCATGTATTTGGTATGACGAAAACGGGCAAGAACATCCGCTATGGGATTTCAAGCATACGCTGGAGGAACTGCACAAAATCAAGAAATCGAACTCCTACGTGTTCGAAACGCAGTATATGCAGAACCCTAAGCCGCTGGAGGGGCTGATGTACGGAGAGTTCAAGACATACGACATCATTCCCTATGCGGCATCCATGCGCCGCAAGAATTACACGGACACCGCCGATACCGGCAGCGACTATCTGTGCTCGATCTGCTATACGGAAACTCCTATCGGCAATTTCGTAACGGACATTCTCTACACACAGAAGCCGATGGAATACACCGAGCCGGCGACAGCCGAGTTGCTGTCCCGCAACAAGACGGAAATATGCTACATCGAAAGCAACAATGGCGGCAGATCGTTCGGGCGCAATGTTATGGCGCAGTGCCGAATGATGGGTAACAACTTTACATCCTTTAACCCGTTTACGCAGACGGACAACAAAAGGGTGCGCATCTTCACGCGATCGAACGAGGTACAGAACCTCATCTATTTTCCGACAGGATGGGAGCATAGATGGCCGGAGTTCGCCTCACACATCAAATCATACCGCAAGCAACAGGAGTTCAACAGTCATGACGACGCCGAAGATGCCTTGACAGGAATAATCGAAAAGCGGGGTTATTTCGACAATGGAGAAGATTTAAACAAAGAAGATTTAGGAATTTGGTAAAAATACGGACATGGGATTCATCGACAATCTGCTCAATGCGATAAGGAATAAGTATCTGAATGCAGCCGGCGCTGATCGAGACTTGCTTACACTTATCAAGGATAGAGATATCACGCAAGCGCAAGCCCTCATGCAGAACCGAGACATAGAGGTTCTGCAAGCGATTCAGGAGTATAATCCCGAACTTCACCGCATTATGCGGAAAGCCGACAAGGTGCGTAAAGGTCAAGAGCCTTATCGAACCGAGAAACTGCCTCGTGCACGGCAGAAGTATATCAACGAAGTGGAACTGTTCTTCCTGCTCGGAAACCCCATACGCTGGAAGAAAGTAAACAACGAGGGTTCGGACGAGGCTTTCGAAGCATATAATCAATTTTTGCAGGATACCCGATTCGACGTCACCATGCGTAAGGCAAAGCGCATTGCGGGGGCAGAAACTGAATGTGCCAAGCTCTACCACATCTATCGGGACGAGAATTTCCAACCGCAAGTGAAAGTCGTAGTAATCTGCAAGTCGGAGGGATACACCCTGCGCCCGTTATTCGATCAATATAATAACCTCATTGCATTCGGGTATGGGTACTATCTCAAAGAGGGGGCATCGACCGTCGAGCATTTCGACATTCAAACTCCTGATACAATCTACCGATGCAGACGAGGGACACTCAATTGGGAGGTTACGGCAACACCTAATCCAACGGGGAAAATCAATGTGATTTACTACAGACAGGATAAGGCATGGAACGGCCTCAATCCCCGTATAGACCGCGAGGAGGATATAGACAGCAAAATAGCCGACACAAATAACTATTTCGCAGACCCTATCGCCGCAGCAACGGGCGATGTCGTAGATTTTTTGAAAGGTCGAGCCGACAAGCCCGGGAAAATGATTCGGATGACCGGAGCGGATTCAAAATTCGAGTACATCAATCCACCGACCTCCTCCGAGACGCAGCAACGGGAAAAGGAAGACCTCGCGCGGTCTATTCTGTTCGATACTTTCACACCCGAGTTCACGCCCGAGAAGATGGCGGGACTGGGAACTCTCTCGGGCGAAGCAATCAAGCGAGCGATGGTGTTGGGATATATCAAGCGGGAGAACAACAAGGAGATTTACGACATAGCCGTAGATCGGGAGAAAAATCTTATTCTCGCCATCATGATGAATGTAACCCACATTCATCTGCGTTCCGAGCTTGCTGCTCTAAGAATAGAGCACGAGTTTGCTGAACCATTCAATGAAGATGTTACCGCCCGTTGGGCTGCAATCGGCCGAGCAGTACAAGACGGGGTGATGTCGCTTGAAAAGGGAGTCGAGTTAATGGGAACCGCCGACGATGTAACCGCTGAAATCGAGCGTATAAAGCAGGCAAAGGCAGAGGCATCAATGAGTAATATCATAGAGCCGACATTCTAATCTGAACCTATGGCCGGATTAGATTTGAAAGCCGCCCAATGGGAGCAGCAACATCGAGCGCATGTCGAAGAATATCTTCGACAGATCGACGCTTTGTATGATGCAGCTTCGGAGGAATTGGTTCGTTTGGGCATAGGGTATAACTATCAACCCGAGACCGGCCGACTGTTCACCTTCTCATCAAACAAAAGCCGTCGTAGACAAGCTGATGCCTCGTTATCTTCGTTCCGAGATAAGTTGTCCACGATAATTACTGCCGGAATCGCTACGGAATGGGCTTTTGCCAACGATAAGAATGATTCATGGGTAAAACAACTGTCCGACAATCCGAAAAAAGAGTGGATGCTTCATAATCTCGATGCGCTGGAGGCATTCCAGCAGAGGATGACTTATGGACACACGTTGTCCGAAAGGGTCTGGAGTATCGCAAAACAGTTCGAACGACACGTCGAGTTGTCGCTATCGGTCGGCATCAGCGAGGGACGAAGCGCGGCCAATATAAGCAGAGATGTACGCATGTATCTGAATGAGCCGGACAAGCTATTTCGGCGTGTCAGAGATGCGTTCGGCAATCTCACCCTGTCGAAAGCCGCGCAGGCCTACCACCCCGGACAAGGCGTTTACCGATCATCCTATCAGAACGCCATGCGTATGGCCCGTACCGAAATAAACAGCGCTTATCGTGAAGCCGACAGTATCCGTTGGCAGCAACTCGATTTCATTGTGGGTTATGAAGTAAAAACGTCCAAATCCCACGCCGCATGGTTGGCGAAAGCATGGTATCCCCGCTTCAAAAAGGGGCGGGCGCCACTGGAGATATGCGACGCAATGGAGGGGAAATATCCGAAGTCTTTCAAATTCATCGGGTGGCATCCGAATTGCCGCTGTTACGCTGTCCCGATTATCGCTAACGAAGACACAGGCAAGGATTGGTGGGAAGATGCGGAAAACGAGATTACGGAACTGCCAAGTGGATTTACGAGGTGGATGAAAGAGAATCAAGATCGCATCGAGAAGGCGCAGAAGCGCGGAACACTTCCTTATTGGATTGTGGAAAATAAGCAATTAGGCATACCCGATACATAGCTTTTGGTCTTAGCAATAAAAAACTGCGCTACGTGTTGCTAAAGCTCCAAAAGCGAGGCTTCGTGAACGTTTCCGCTACCACACGCGGCGCAGTAAATTTCTTTACTTACTCATATGTAAGGGTACAAAAAACGCGACATTACGTTCAGCGGCAATCTGTACCGCTATGAAGATTTTGACAGTACAAAAGTACGAAATATTTGTAATTAGAAATAGAAACGGCCGAGGTTCTCACTTCGGCCGTTTCTGTTCTTGTAGTAAACTATTTTTGAGCAGACTTGATGATTTCGTCAGCTTTTTCCAAGCTCACTTTGCATTTCATCATAAGAATATATCGAGCTTCTTGCATCTGCCCATTCCGAATTGCATTTTCCAGTTTCTTTCCACTATCTTCATCCAGTCCACTTATTGATCCTAAATGTATATTAGCAACAATCGGCTCTTTAGGTAAATTTTGAGGGCTTGTAGAATGAGAGGGTTGAGGAGCGGGGATATTAGGAATACTGTTGGGTATTTTTGATGCAATCGATTGTAATAATGTACAAACCTGCTCTTGTCGTTGATTTATTTTCTTCACATTATTCGTCATTCCCCAAATCTTGAAGAAAAGGATGATCTGAAGAATCCCGAATACCAGCATCACAAGGCTAAGAAAAGTAAAAATTAGGTCCATATTACTATTAATTGTTTGGTTAGGTGTTGCAAAGTTA
>OERI01000132.1_pt1 | contig 9148 bp, 5 predicted proteins | sample 1539971 | NCBI WGS metagenome assembly OERI01 (sample SAMEA3891874, study PRJEB23780) | metagenome | biome: terrestrial biome; feature: animal house; material: Caecal content | place: Italy | collected 2015-05-05
CTTTGCTGAAACGGTAGACACTGCGGCCTCCGCAGCGCACACGGTCAAGGGTGCCATCAAGGCCGGCAAGGCGATTTCCAGTGCGGCCAAGGGCGCTGCTGCCGGTGGTCCCTATGGGGCTGTGGCCGGGGCGGTTTGGGCCGGGCGCAAGCATATCGGCAAGATCATTGCCGTTATTGTCATTTTGCTTCTGTTGCCGGTCCTGTTTGTTTTGATGCTGCCCGGGCTGATTTTCGGCGGTTTGATCAATGCTTTTTCGCCGGCAGACACGGAGCAGCCTGTCCTCAACAGCGAAACTGCAATCGTGGAGAACGCCAACGACATCACTTTTACCATCAACTCCATCTTGGGCGAGGCACTGGACGATGTGATGGCCCGCATTGAAGCGGACTTTGCTTCTTCCGGCGCTGACCAGATGGAGGTTAAAAATCCCTATTCCTCCGGCCCTGTCTACAACGCCAACCTCATTATCTCGCAGTATTGCGCTGCCCGGGATGAGGATTTTGAGAGCATTTCGCTGGATGATCTGGCCGCTGTCCTGCGGGAGAACAAAGAGCATCTCTACTCTTATACCAGCGTGCGGGAGAGCCGTGAGGTCACATCGGAAGACCCGGAGACCGGGGAGGAAACCACAACCACCGAGATCTGGATGGTCTACACCATCCGCTACAACGGCGAGTCTTATCTTGCTGACCATATTTTTGCGCTTACGGACGAGCAGAAAGAGCTTGCCTCCGATTATGCCTCAAACCTGAGCATGTTCCTGGGGGACGGCCTGCTGCAGAACCTGACGGAATGGACTGGAAACAGCATCCCCTCCCTGGGCGATGTTACCTTTACAGACGGCGTGACGCCGGTGGTCTATTTCAACCAGCTGGACGAGCGTTATGCCAGCCAGCCCTACGGCACCGACAATATCGGCGGCTACGGGTGCGGGCCTACCGCCATGTCCATTGTGGTGTCCTCCCTCACGGACGAAACTGTGGACCCGGTGGCGATGGCCCAGTGGTCCTACGAAAATGGGTACTGGTGCAAGAACAGCGGCTCCTATCACGCACTGATCCCCGCTGCCGCTGAGGCATGGGGCCTGCCGGTATCCGGCTGTACGACTTCCGAGCCCCAGCGGATATTGGATGCCCTCGCCGATGGAAAGCTGGTCGTGGCGATCATGTCAGAAGGTCACTTTACTTCGTCCGGGCATTTTATCGTTCTCCGTGGCGTGAAAGACGGTCAGATTATGGTGGCGGACCCGGCCAGCTACAAGCGCAGCGAACAGCTCTGGGATCTATCCATCATCCTAAACGAAGCAAGCCGCCGTGCTGGAGCAGGCGGTCCTTTCTGGATCATAGGCTGACCTGCCCCTCGGCTGCGGAAACGAGGTAATACATGAGCAACAAAAACGACCATGATACTTATATCATACCGCCGAATTTTATAGAAACAGGCACTTTTTTCGGCGGTATGTTCCGTGCGCGGAATGTGATCGAGGCCGGCATCCTGGTATTTGCCATTGGGATGCCGGTTTTTCTGTTTCTTCCGTTTGGGCTGACCACCCGCATCATTATTTTGTGCCTGACCGCTCTTCCGGTGGGGCTGGTCGCTTTGATCGGCATATCCGGGGAGAGCCTTTCGCAATTCCTGGTCATTTTTTTGAAATACCTGCGGAACCGCCGCGTTGTCGGCGGTGATGGTGCGCAGCCGGAGGAAAAAGCGGCGCCCTCCAAATCGGCAGGCAAGCATCTCAAACAGCGGCCTCCCAAGGAGAAAAAGCCCAAGGCCCCGAAGCGCCGGCGGTCTGGCGAGGCAGATTTCCCGGCTGAGTTTGATGAAGTACGCGGCTATGAAATCCGCGAAAAGCTGCGGCCCAAGAAAAATCCCAAAAAGGAGCGTCCTGCCAAGGCCAATAAGGCGAAAAAGAAAGCAAAGGAGCGCCCTGAAAAGGAGCGCCTGCCTAAACGCCCTGCCCATGTCAAGGAGCAGAAGCCCGCCTGTCTCAATCCGGTGGCGGATTATCTGCCCATCGAGAAGGTAGAGAACGGCATTATCTACACCAAGGACCATCGGTTTGTCAAGGTGGTCGAGGTTGTCCCTATCAACTTTATGCTGCGGAGCGCCCGGGAGCAGAGGAATATCATCTACTCCTTCGTTTCGTACTTGAAAATCTCGCCCGTCAAGCTTCAAATCAAGGTCCTGACCCGCCGCGCGGACATCAACCGCCACCTGGACACGGTGCGCCGGGAGATGGCCCATGAGGAAAACGAGCAGTGCCGCTTGATGCAGGAGGATTACCTGAACTTTGTGCAGCAGGTCGGCTCCCGTGAGGCTGTTACACGGCGGTTCTTCCTGATTTTCGAGTATGAGCCCTGGGCCAATACCCGGCGGTCGGAGCAGGAAGATGAAGCAATCCAGTCCCTCCAGAGCGCCGTCCATACGGCCTCCAATTATCTGCGCCAGTGTGGAAACGAGGTCATCGCCCCTGAAAACGAGGATGAATTTACCGTTGATGTCCTCTACAACCTGCTGTGCCGGAACGAGAGCGCCGTCAAGCCGCTGTCGGTACGGGCGCAGGAGGTGGTGGCGCAGTATATGGAGCACGGGCGGGAGAATGAAATAGACCATATCCCGGCAGCGGAGTTTGCCGCCCCCCGAAGCATTGATTTTTCCCACGGGCGCTATATCTGCATGGATGGATTGTACTATGCCTATCTGCTGATCCCCTCGGACGGGTATAAAACGCAGGTGCCCGCGGGCTGGCTGAGCCTGATCGTCAATGCCGGTGACGGCATCGATATGGATATGTTCCTCGCCCGCCAGCCCAAAGAGCGCATCATCCAGCGGGTGGGCCAGCAGCTCCGTATCAACCGCTCTAAAATCAAAGACGCCAGCGACACAAACACCGATTTTGATGACATTGACGGCGCTATTCGGAGCGGATATTTCTTGAAGGAAGGTCTTGCCAACAACGAAGATTTTTATTACCTGAATCTGCTGATTACTGTGACAGCCCCCTCTGTGGAGGATTTGGAGTGGAAAGTCAGCGAAATGAAAAAACTCCTGCTGTCGCAGGATATGAATGTCAGCGCCTGCCATTTCCGTGAAGAGCAGGCGTTTCTTTCTGCCCTCCCGCTGGTCTCTATGGAGAAAGGGCTTTATGAGCGCGGCAAGCGCAACCTGCTGACGGGCGGCGCGGCCAGCTGCTATCCCTTCACCTCGTTTGAGATGTGCGATGACAATGGCATTCTTTTGGGAGTCAACAAATATAACAGCTCTCTGATTATCGTGGATATTTTCAATTCCGCGATCTATAAGAACGCCAATATGGCGATCCTGGGCACCAGCGGTGCCGGTAAGACCTTTACTCTTCAACTGATGGGGCTCAGGATGAGGCGCAAGAACATCCCCGTTTTTATCATTGCGCCGCTAAAAGGGCACGAGTTCCACCGGGCCTGTGCCAATGTGGGCGGAGAATTTATCCAGATCTCCCCGGCCAGCCCGCACTGCATCAATGTCATGGAAATCCGCAAGGTGGATCGGTCGGTCAATGAAATACTGGATGGCCCCGGTATCCAACTCTCGGAACTGGCGGCGAAGATCCAGCAGCTGCACATTTTCTTCAGCTTACTCATTCCCGATATGAGCCATGAGGAGCGGCAGCTTCTGGATGAGGCGCTGATCCGCACCTACAATGCCAAAGGCATTACCCATGACAACGCCTCTCTGGAAGACCCGGCCAATCCGGGCCACTACCGGGAGATGCCGGTGCTGGGCGACCTGTATGAGATTTTGAAGGCCGCCCCGGAAACCACACGAATGGCCCATATCCTCAACCGTCTGGTGAACGGTTCCGCCAGCACCTTTAACAAGGCCACCAATGTGCGGTTGGATAACAAATACACCGTACTGGACATTTCCTCCCTCACCGGCGACTTGCTGACTGTGGGGATGTTTGTCGTGCTCGACTTTGTGTGGGACCGCGCCAAAGCTGACCGCACCGAGGAAAAAGCCATTTTTATCGACGAGTGCTGGCAGCTTCTTTCCGGCGCCGGCGCCACGGGCACCCGGCTGGCCGGCGATTTCGTACTGGAAATTTTCAAAACCATCCGCGGCTATGGCGGTTCAGCGGTCTGCGCCAGCCAGGACCTGAACGACTTTTTCAATCTGGACGAGGGCCGTTTTGGGAAAGGCATCATCAACAACAGCAAGACCAAGATCATCCTCAATCTGGAGGATGACGAGGCAGAACGGGTCCAGGAGACCCTGCACCTGTCCGACGCGGAAACGATGGAGGTCACCCACTTTGAACGCGGCAACGGCTTGATTTCCACCAATAACAACAACATCATGGTGGAGTTTAAGGCCAGCCCGCTGGAAAAGGACCTGATTACCACCGACCGCCGCGAGCTGCGTGAAATTTTGGAGCGCAAACGCCGCGAGCAGGAATCTGCGTAGGTTCAAATGATATATATGCGAGGTGAATCCCATGTTTTGATGTACCGCGCTGGGTGTGCGTCTATATGACGCCTTCCATGAAGAAAAGCGCCGGTTTGACGCCCGGATGGCGTCTTTCCGGCGTTCCAATATTCGATAAGGCGTTCCGATGACGCCTTGATGACGCCATTTGATAAAGGAGGTGAGCCCCCATGAAGACCAGGGCTGAAATCTATGGAAATGAGGCTGCGGACTTGCTGCGGACGGTCACAATGTACCCTGGCCTCAGTGAACAGCAGCTTCTTTGTTTTCACCCTGGCAAAGAAGATACGGCAAAGGCCCTGCTCTCCCACCTGGAGAGGCAGGGCCGCATTTTTCAAACAGAGAGCGGCGGCTATTTCCCGGCCGGCCAGTCAGCAAAAATTGACCGGGCGCTTGTCCGGGCAGTATGGGTCCTGCTGGACTTCATTCAGCGGGCCGATTACCATGCTCCCGCTGATTTTCCTGTCAAGCTCGTTTTCTTTGCCGATGGCGAACTCTACGAGGTGGCCTGCGTTGAGGACGGGCAGGAGGCGCTTGTCTGCCATGCCCTGCGGGGCAATAAGGGAGGCAGCCGCCGCATTATTCTGGTCGATTCACCGGCGCAGATCGCCAAAATCGACTGTCCCGGCATTTCCGGGTTCTGCACCGTAGAGGAAAACGGCCAGACACACTATTTCAAGAAAGCAGGAGGCACATGATTGGACCGAAAACTTATATCCCGCCGGATCGGGAGCATTCTTGATGATATATCCCGGCTGAGCAACGCGCTGTATGCGATGGACACCACCGACATCCAGCGTTACCCCGATAACTATGAGACTCTTTCCACCGATGCCGCGCTGCGGGCAGAGCGTATCGCCTGCCGGCTGCGGCATCTAATTTATTCCAGCACGACGATCCGCAAGGGCGATTATCTTAAATCCGCCAGTGTGATGCACGGTATCACCATCACCTATGAAAACGAGGTTCTTGCGGTGACGCTGCCCAGCCTTCTGCCAAAGCGCAGGCAGCGGCAGAGCGCCGAGTTTCTGCTGGACCCCCTCTATTTTGCCCTGGAGCAGTACGCCAAAGAGAACACTTTGCCCCATTACCGGGAATGTGTTGTCTGCTTCGCCCAGGTGTATGACCAGGCGCTCCCCACCAGGCGGGTGCGCGACTATGACAATCTGGAGGAAAAGCAGATTTTAGATCTGCTGTCCTCTTTTGTAATGGCTGATGATACCGGCCTGCTGTGTGATGCCTATAACACCGCCGAGCTGGGCGAGCAGGACTGCACGATGATTTTCGTCATGGAGAAGCACCGCTTTCCCGGGTGGCTTGCAGAGCATAAATCAAGCCTGAAATCCATCTCGGATTTTTGAGCATTTTGGGCCCCTTGCGGCCCGACATCCCGCGAAGCTGCTGGAAGTCCCGGATTTTCGGGCTTGCGGCCATTTGGGAGATGCTTTATTTTACCGAAGTTCTCAGTCATTACGGTAAAAATCCAGCACCGACAAAGGAGGTGATCCCTTGGGAAAAGCAGCCGCACTTTTCCACAGCCGGATACGCTCCCGTTCCGGCTTTTATCGCTGACCGCCATCTCTGGAGAGTTCCCAACCAGCCAGCTGAACCGTCTCCCGGCCAGCCCTTACTATTTGGAGGCGGTCGTGACCTCGCTCAAAAAAAGCGGGCTGCTGCGTACCTACTACCGCGACAGGCTCCGGGGCTATCGGCTGGGGGCAAAGGCCAAGGCCGCCCTGCTGGACGGCTGGCCAGAGCGTTTCTCTTCCTACCTGACCGGCGACACCGACACCAACCGCCTCAAGAGCGAGGTGAACCGGCGGCTCCGGCTCCACCGCCTCGCGGAAACCTATGTCACGATGGACAATGCGGGGATCGGGCTCTTTCAGGATGAAAAGCCGAAGGTCTTTTCGCCGCAGGGCTATTGTGGCGAAGCCATCGAGTATCCCGCCTTTTACAGTTCCCGTGAAGTCAAGGAAATGGGGATCGACACCACGCAGGTGCGAAGCTCCCGGTTCGCAGGGGTGCTTCTGGCGCCCACCGGCATTTTTGTCACCTACAACAGCGGCGCAGCCCTGATGAAATGGCGCTGCAAGTCTGAGATGCGGGTAAAGGCGCTGATGTGGAGTGTCCTGTGCCAACAGCGTCTGGCCAGTCAGTACCGCGCCGAAGATGTGCATGGGCTGGTGCTGGGCGAGAGCATGGAACTTGCCTACCAGATGCTCACCAGTACCGGCGGGGCCAAGCACGACTATTTCATGCTGGACGGCAGCTACGACCATTTTTATTTTCTCACAAATAACCACCAGGGGGAGGTGATCCTTGCTTTACTGTGTGACCCCTTGAAAACCGCAGAGCTTAACCGCATTCTGTCCCAGGGCTTGATTACCGGAAATGCCGGAAGGGCCATAGAGCAGGATGCCGCGGAGCGGGACGGCACGCCGGTGCTGTTCGGCTACTCCTGCGACTTGCCCCGGATCACACGCTTCAGCACCTCCCTCGACCTGATGGAGCGCCCCGGCACGCTGATCTGCTTCGACTTCCAGGCAGATGTGCTGCGCCGCTACTGCGGCGGCCGGGTCCGCTTTCAAACCATTGATTTCACAAAATTCGAGGGGAGGTTGTTCCCATAGACAAGAAGAAACTCATTGCAGGCCTGATCGCTACGCCGTTCGCCATCCTTGCGATTCTCTACGCAGGCGGCTTTCTGGGGCAGATATTGGGCAACTACGCGGCATGGAAACAGGGCGGCGGCATCCCCGGAGACGGCACATCTCCGGCGGCAGCGTCGCCCGATTTTATTACCTGCCTGACCTCTGTGCTCCATCCGCCCTATGGGGTGTACGGGGTGCTGATCTGCATTGGCCTGCTGGCGATCCTGCTGCTCATGGTCATGAGGATGGGCTACAGTGATACCGGCGAGTATGACACAGACCGGAACTTTGTCTATTCGGCCAAGGGCACCTACGGCACCTCCGGCTGGATGGGCCGCAAGGAAATGAAGGGTGTGCTGGATCTGGTGCCGGACCTGCGCAAGCACAAAGGCGTTGTGCTGGGGATGCTGGACGGGAAAGCCGTCTGTATTCCCGAGAATCCCCGTATCAACGGCAACCTGGCCGTGTACGGCTCCAGCGGAAGCATGAAGACCCGGTCGTTCTGTATGAACCGCATCCTTCAGGCGGTGATCCGTGGGGAATCGCTGATCATTTCAGATCCGAAAAGCGAACTCTATGAAAAATCCAGCGAATACCTGCGGGAGCAGGGCTATTGCGTCAAGGTTTTCAACTTGGTGCTGCCGGAAAACTCAGACAGCTGGAACTGCCTTTCCGAAGTGGAAGGGCAGGAACTGATGGCGCAGCTTTTTGTGGATGTCATTATCAAGAACACCAACAGCACCGGCAAGGGCGACCACTTCTGGGACTCCTGTGAGATGAACCTGCTGAAAGCCCTCGTCCTCTATGTGGACCAGAGCTATGCCAAAGAAAACAGGAATATCGGCGAGGTGTACCGGCTGCTGACGCTGAACGGGGAATCCGACTTGGATAGCCTGTTTGATGTTCTGCCGCCCACCCATCCGGCCAAAGCGCCCTACAGCCTGTTCAAGCAGGCCAGCGACACGGTGCGCAGCGGCGTCATCATCGGCCTTGGCTCCCGGCTGCAGGTGTTCCAGTCGGAGCTCATCAAGAAGATCACCACCCGGGATGAGATTGACCTGGAACTGCCCGGCCAGGAGCGGTGCGCCTACTTCCTCGTTACCAGCGACCAGGACAGCACCTTTGATTTTCTGGCAAGCCTGTTCCTGTCCTTCTGCTTTATCAAGTTGGTGCGATATGCAGACAAGAACTGTGAGGGCGGCAAACTGCCGGTTCCCGTCCATATCTTGGGGGAAGAGCTCACTGCCTGCGGGACCATTCCGGACCTCTCCCGCCGTCTCAGTGTGATTCGATCCAGAAACATATCCATGAGCTGTGTCTTCCAGAACCTTGCGGGTCTCCAAAACAGATACCCGCTCAATCTCTGGCAGGAAATTTTGGGAAATTGCGACGCGCAGCTGTTTTTGGGCTGCACAGACAGCCTGACGGCGGAATTCATCTCCGAGCGCACTGGTCTGGCCTCTGTGTCAGTGTCCAGTAAATCCAAGCAGCTGGGTACCTGGCGCATCTCCAATTATACGCCGGAATACCGGGAGACCTCCGGCGTCGGCAAACGACCCGTCCTCACCCCGGATGAAGTGCTTCGTCTGCCGATTACGCAGGCGCTGGTCATTATCCGCGGCCAAAAAGCCCTGAAGGTAGAGAAGATGGACTACTCCAAGCACCCGGAATCCTCCAAGCTCCGCGACTGCAAAGCCTCGGCGCACATTCCTGAATGGCGAAAATTGGAGGAACAGGCGCAGCCGAAGCCTGCCGCCGCGCCGTCCCCGGCCCCCAAGCCGAAGGAAAGCGCCCCCAAAAAGCCGGCAAAGAGGAAGCCCAAGGCAGTCGGCACACCCGCCGGCACCAAGCAGGCAGCTCCGGCCCCTTCCACTGAGGCCCCGGACGGGATCATCACCACAGATAAGGACTCGATCCTTTCTTAAATTCACATCATAGGAGGTTTTTACTTATGGCAACCAAGAAAAAAGAATTGCTGGAGCAGGAAAATTCCGTTCCTGAAACCACGGTTCCCGTGGAGAACA
>OERI01000134.1_pt1 | contig 9103 bp, 6 predicted proteins | sample 1539971 | NCBI WGS metagenome assembly OERI01 (sample SAMEA3891874, study PRJEB23780) | metagenome | biome: terrestrial biome; feature: animal house; material: Caecal content | place: Italy | collected 2015-05-05
TGTCTCACAGTTTTGGGAGATACGAAAGGCGGGGGATTGTTGAGCGCTTACGATTCTAAAAACGCACAAGCTGAAAAAGATACGATGCCACGATCACCGTCACGCTTTCGCAACCATAGCGCTGGAAAACAGCATGGACATCAAGACCGTCTCCGGTATGCTGGGCCATTACAGTGCCGGATTCACACTGGACACCTACGCCCACGTGACTACCGCCGCCCAACGACAAGCGGCAGGCAAAATGGCCGATGTCCTGTCCGGTACGTTCTGATGGTCTCCGGCCCTTCCGGCTCGGGAAAACCACGATCTGAAGCCTTGTCTGTTCCGCTGGTTCCATGAATTCTGATTCCCTTATGGGTCAGGGTTTGAGTCAGAAGCCGTATGAACAATTCTGAGTGACAATAGCAAGGAGCAATAGAGGCTTTTGATCTTGACTTCCAAATAAGTTGCCTCTATGATGGAGTTAAAGTAAACCGCTTTAAGAGAGGGAAATCATGAACAAAGGCGATACATGTCCAGAAATCTGCCAGAGAGCAACCGATATACTCAAAACTTTTTATGGAGAAAACGCGGTATTCCGTGATGGGCAGTATGAAGCCATTGAAGCTACGCTGACACGAAAAAGAACTCTAGTTGTACAGCGCACCGGATGGGGAAAGAGTCTGGTATATTTTATATGTACAAAGCTCTTACGGGAAGAGAATCGCGGCGTTACCATGGTTGTCAGTCCATTGCTTGTATTAATGAAGAATCAGCTTGAAGCAGCGGACAAGCTTGGGCTCACCTGTGAGATTCTCAACAGTACGGTCAAGGAACGGAGAGAAGAAATCTTGGCTGCGTTGGAACGTGACGAGGTTGATCTGCTTCTTGTTACACCGGAAACATTGTTCAGCGCAGATGTGCAGCAACGACTTCCCAATATCCGGATCGGTCTTTTTGTAATTGATGAAGCACATTGTATTTCCGATTGGGGACACGATTTTCGTCTTGAATATGGGAATCTCAGAAAAATCGTATATCAGTTGCCTGAAAATGTTCCGGTGCTGGCAACAACAGCCACTGCCAACGACCGTGTAATCGCTGATCTGCAAACCCAGCTCGGAGAAAACGTCTTTGTTTCCAGAGGCCCATTGACTAGAAATTCCCTTTATATCCAGGTAGTAAATCAGCCCAGTAAGACAGAACGTTATGCCTGGATTCTTGAGACGGTTCCAAAACTCCCAGGGAGTGGAATTATCTATTGCCTGACCCAACGGGATTGCGACTACCTGGCTGATTTCCTGAAAAGCAATGGCATTTCAGCAGAAGCATACTATTCCCGGAATGGTGTAGCTGGAGAAGAGCTCAACCGGGATATAGAAGAACGGTTCAGCAAAAACAGGCTCAAGGTGATTGTTGCCACTATCAAGCTTGGAATGGGATATGACAAAGATGATATTTCCTTTGTAATCCATTATCAGAGGCCCTCCAACATTGTTTCCTATTACCAACAGATCGGACGGGCAGGGCGTAATATTGACAGGGCATATATTTTCCTGATGCATGGAAAAGAAGACGAAGACATACTGAATTATTTTATCGATACTGCTTTTCCAACCGAAGCGGAAGCCAGGCAGGTTATGGAACTTATTTCCCAGTTGGATGGAGTGAGCCAAGGTCAAATTCTTTCGAAGTTGAATATTCGCAAGCCAAGGATCGATAAGGCGCTGACCTTTCTCCAAAATGATGGTTTTATCAGAAAAGAAGGGAGCAAGTACTACATTACTCCCAAGAGGTTTGTCTATAATGGGGAATACTATGATGCTATCAGAGATATGCGAAAAAAAGAGATGAAGCAGATGGAAGAACTCACCCAAACAAAGGAATGTTTTAGCCGGTTCATTGTTTCAAGTTTGGATGATCCGGATGCCAGAGACTGTGGACATTGTGCCAATTGTATGGGATACAACCCATTTCCGACCGATGTATCCCCACAGACTATTCATAAAGCAGAAGCCTATCTCAATAAATTGGTAATTCCTATTGAGCCCAGAAAACGATGGGCTGCTTCCCGTGCGACCAGACAGACAGGAATAGAATTTATAAACGAACCAGGATTTTGTCTTTCCAAATATGGCGATGCAGGATACGGAGAGCTGGTAAAGGAAGGAAAGTATTCCAAAGAAAAGCGTTTCTGTGAGGAGCTTGTAGGAAAAAGCTCAGAGCTGCTGAAGCCGTTTGTAAAAGACAATCAGATTGAAGCATTGTGCTATGTCCCCTCGCTCAGAAGCGATATTGTCAGGGATTTCGCAGAACGACTGGCTCAGTCCCTTCATCTGAAAATTGTGGATGCTCTGAAAAAGACAGATGCAGAACCACAGAAAACTATGGAAAACAGCGCACATCAGTGTGCCAATGCGTATGCCTCTTTTTCTGTAAAGGAAAATATACAGCTTCCCAAACGGATGCTGCTGATTGATGATGTAGTAGATTCCAAATGGACTTTAACTGTTTGTGGGTATAGGCTCATGAGTGCTGGAGTAGAGAAAGTCTATCCATTTGCATTGGCAGATAGCAGTAAACGAGGAGATTAAGAATGAATCAGGATTCCAACGCAATACTAACCCTGTGCAGTCATATAAGTGCAGGTGATGGTATATTCCCCCTTGAACCCAAAGAGTACAGTCAGCTTGCTGCAACCCTTTATAGAGCGGGAAAATTCCCCCGGGATATTTTGGGGTTCACAGCAGATGATTTCAAAGTGTATCTGAATAGCTCACCCGAGGAGATCGAAAGAATACAAAGACTGCTGGATCGCAATGCAAGTTTGAGTTTTGCTTTATCGGAATACCGGAATATGGGGATAGAGGCGATTACAAGAGCGGATTCCTGTTATCCGCAAAAGCTCAAAAAGAAGCTTTCCAACGGATGCCCGCCCATATTTTATTGTGCAGGTGATCTATCCTTGCTGAAAAGTGTGTATATCGGCTATGTGGGAGCGCGTACTGTCTCGGAAGCGGACAGCAGTTTTGCAAAGGAAGCAGTCGACAGAACCACGGCTTTGGGATACGGTGTTGTATCCGGTGGAGCAAAGGGAATTGATACAATTTCCGGAGTTCAGGCTTTGATGAACGGGGCAAAGGTGATTGAATATCTGTCGGATTCCATGCTGAAAAAGCTGAAAAAAAGTGATACTGTGCGGTATATCCAGGATGGAAAACTGCTGCTGATGTCTGTTGCCAAGCCGGATGCGGCATTTCATGTGGGATTTGCAATGATGCGGAACCGATATATTTATGCACAGTCCGAAGCAACCGTAGTGGTCCGGGCCGATCTTAACAAAGGTGGAACTTGGGCCGGGGCAGTGGAAAATTTGAAGAAAAAGTGGTGTCCTACCCTGTGTTGGGATCATTCATATCGGGGAAACCAGGCACTGATTCAAAAAGGGGCGTTTCCGATCCTTGCAGATTGGGATGGATCTATTCCCGAATTGATCTTATCAGAAAATACAGAAAATCCGGATCAGTATGAACAGACTAGTTTGTTTGATCTATGGCAATACCGCACAGAAAAGTAGGCGCGATACTGCCAGAAGTGATATAATAAGACCATGGATAAACAGATGACAATGTCTGCGCTTAGTGATGAGTTGGCGCAGGTACGGACAAAGAAGAAAGAATTTCTAGGCCAGATCGAGCGGATCGTCCCGTGGAAGGAATGGCTTACGCTGATCCAGCCGTGCTATTACAAAGGAGAGCGCGGCAATAAACCCTATCCACTGGAGACCATGCTGCGGTTGTATCTGCTGCAAAATCTGTATGACCTGAGTGATGAAGCAACAGCGGCGGAGGCAATCGACAGCCGGGCATTTTCAGATTTCTGCGGCGTTGATTCCAGCAATCAGGTGCCGAACGGAGATACCATTGGCCGCTTTCGGAACCTGCTGGTGAAGAATGGACTGCAGGAGAAACTGTTTGCACAAGTTGTTACCGCGCTCACTGAACAGGGCCTTATCCTGAAAAAGGGAACGATCGTAGATTCCACCATTATTTCCGCGCCGTCTTCCACCAAGAACAAGGAGAAAAAGCGGGATCCGGATGCACATCAGGTCAAGAAGGGCAACACATGGCACTTTGGCTATAAAGCCCATGTTGGGGTGGATAAGGACAGCGGACTGGTACACACAGTGGAGGCGACACCAGCCAATGTCCATGATGTGACGCAGACTTCATCCCTGCTGACCGGTGAGGAAGATGTCGTTTACGGCGACAGTGGCTATCTTGGAGCCGGGAACCGTGAGGACGCGATCGTTCGGAACAAATCCGGACGCAAGATCAAATACAAAATTAACCGACGTCCATCTCAATTAAAAAAGCTGAGCAAGAGCGGCCAGTATGCCGCAAAGAAAGTAGAACACGCAAAGTCTTCTGTTCGGGCAAAAGTAGAGCACGTATTCGGTGTCGTCAAGAAACAGCTGCAATTTCGAAAAACGCGATACCGAGGGCTCGAAAAGCAGCGAGCCAAATTCAATATCATGTTCGCATTGGCGAATCTGCTTCTGGCTGACAGGCCCTGCCTGGCGGCTTGAAGTTGTGCGCTCTCGCGAAGAAATGCGCCGGGAAGCCTATGGTTTCCTGTCTGATGGGTGATTCGACAGCGCTTGCCTCAGCAATTGTGCGGTGCTGCCCTAAAAGCATATAAAAAGCAGCGTGGAACTATAAAGAGATACGTCCTTTACAGCTCCATTTCGCTGCTTTTCTTTTGGGCTTTTTTCGGCTCTCTGCCTTTATCCGGCGTGGGCTTCTTCTGCGGGTGCAGGGCTTTGTGGTAGGTTTCAAGGACAGCTTTTTTTCATTCCAGCCGTACATTGACGTATTGTGCCGTTACCGCTTCAAGATTAGTTGAGATACCAAGCGACATACCAATGCCTTTTAGTGTATGCCCCAATATCTCACCTACGGTATAAAAGTCGCCTGTGAGTTGGTGCATATTTGTAGCTGCTGTATGCCGTAAATCATGGAAACGAATGTGCGGCATTTCGAGGTGCCGGATAAGTTGACCGAAGTTTGCCGACATTCTATCCCTGCGCTGCGGGGAGCCGTCCGGTTTTGCGATAAAAAGTTTGTTGTCATAGTACACGCCGCCGCTTGCTTCTATCAACGCTTTCTGGAAAGAGATTTGTCAAGGGTAAATTACACCTCATGTCCCATGGGTATCTTAATTTCGTCTTAATGTCAGTCTTGCCATCTTTATAGCATAACAAGGTCTCTTATGCTATAATAAATTACCTAGAGGACAAATTAATTGTAACAGGCGGGGAGGGATGCAGGGTTGGAAAATTATCAGGCGCAAAATCAATACCGCCCAGGAGCTTTTCAAAAAGGACATTTAAAAATCTTTTTTGGATATGCTGCGGGTGTCGGCAAGACTTATGCTATGCTGGAGGCCGCTCACCAGGCTCAAAACAGAGGGATAGACGTTGTTGTGGGCTACATTGAACGTCACACCCGCCCCGATACATTGGCATTGCTGGAAGGGCTAGAACAGCTGCCCGAAAAAATAGTTGAATATAAGGGAATCTCCCTCAAGGAGCTGGATTTGGATGCCGCCTTACAGCGCCGCCCCAATATCCTGCTGGTAGATGAGCTTGCCCATAGCAATGCTGCCGGGTGCCGCCATTCAAAACGATATCAGGATGTGGAGGAACTGCTGCGAGCCGGTATCAGTGTGTACACCACCGTTAATGTTCAGCATCTGGAATCCCTGAATGATCTGGTGGCCTCCATCACTCATATTGCCGTCAGCGAGCGTATCCCTGATTCGATTTTTGACTCCGCCGACCAGGTAGAATTAGTGGATATCGAGCCGGACGACTTGATCCTGCGGCTGCAATCCGGAAAAGTCTACCAAAAGCAGCAGGCTTCCCGTGCCTTGAATCACTTCTTCACAAGGGATAATCTGGCGGCCCTTCGTGAAATTGCGCTGCGCCGCACCGCTGACCAACTAAGCAAAAAAGCCCAGAAAGCGGAAAATGAGACTGCCGCCAAAGCCGGGGAACACATCCTCACCTGCCTTTCCAGTGCGCCATCCAACGCAAAGGTGATCCGCACGGCAGCCCGCATGGCTGAGGCCTTTCACAGCGGATTCACGGCGCTGTTTGTAGAAACTCCCGAGACCAGGGATCTGAATGGCGAAAACCTGAAACGTCTGCGGGACAATATGCGTCTGGCTGAACAGTTGGGAGCGCGGATCGCCACCGTGTATGGGGACGACCCGGCTGTGCAAATCGCCGAATATGCCAAGGTAAGCGGCGTCACAAAAATCGTGCTGGGGCGCACAAACCACTCTGCATCCCTTTTTATGAAAAGCAAGCCGCTGGTGGACCGGCTTATCAGCAGGATAGAGGATGTGGACGTCTATATCATTCCGGATGTCCAACCTCTATATAAGAAAAAAAGGGCACTGCTTCGCAAACCGGAACAGAAATTTGATTGGAAGGATTTAGGGAAATCCCTCCTGCTCACCCTTGCCGCTACGGGGATCAGTTTTTTGTTTTATGAACTCGGCCTGCGTGAAGCGAACATCATCATTGTCTACCTATTGGGGGTTCTGCTCACAGCGGTTTGGACGAACGGGTATTTCTACGGGGTTTTGGTTTCACTACTAAGCGTAGTCTCCTTTAACTTTTTCTTTACAATTCCGCGTTTTTCCCTGACAGCGCTCGACCCGAACTACCCGGTCACCTTTCTAGTGATGATGCTGGCAAGTTGTCTTTCCTGCTCTCTGGCTACCCGCGTGAAAAGGCAGGGGCGGCAATCTGCTCAACGGGCCTATTATATGGAACTCCTGATGAGCAGCAATCAAAAAATGCAGCAGGGCCAAAGCGAACAGGAAATCATCCGGATTGCCGCGCAGCAGCTCCAATCTCTTCTGGGACGTCCAGTGCTGTATGCACTGCTGGAAAAGGATAGACAGCTCCGATTTCATGCGGTCCCAGCCTCTGAATCAGAACAGACCATGGGCAGGCTGACTGCCGAAGAGCTTGGGGTGGCGGAATGGGTCGCCAAAAACGATAAGCACGCGGGCGCTACGACCAGCACCCTTTCTCATGCGCAAAATCTGTATCTGTCCGTCCGGGGCAATCAGGAGGTCATGGCGGTGGTCGGCATACCATCCAAGTTTTATCCGCCGTTGGATACTTTTGAAAAAAACCTGATGATCGCCATGCTGGACGAATGCGGCCTGATTTTGGAGCGCCGCAAACTGCGCGCTGAAAAGCAGGCCGCCGAGATGGAAACCCAGCGTGAACAGCTGCGGGCCAACCTGCTGCGGGCCATTTCCCACGATCTGCGCACACCGCTGACCGCCATCAGCGGCAACGCCGGTATGCTGATGGAAAAAAGCGTTTCTCTGAATGAAAATAGAAAACAGGAAATGTACCGTTCCATCTATGACGATTCCATGTGGCTGGTCAATCTGACGGAGAATCTGCTTTCCATCACCCGAATCGAAAACGGGACCCTGCCGTTGCGGCGGGACGCAGAGCTGATTGGCGACATTTTCCATGAAGCGCTTTCCCATGTGGATCGCAGGGCTGCGGAACACGAGATTCGCGTAGAACTTGAGGACGATATGCTGATGGCCAATATGGACGCCCGCCTGATCGTACAGGTCATTATCAATATCGTGAACAACGCCGTCAAGTATACGCCTGAAGGTTCGGATATCTGCCTGTCGGCAAAAAAGGAAAACAGCATGGTCCGCATCGAAATTGCTGACAATGGCCCGGGCATATCCGACGAAGCCAAACAACGGCTGTTTGATATGTTCTATACAGTGAACACCGGCAGCGCCGGGGCGGACAGCCGCCGGGGCCTTGGACTGGGTTTAAGCCTGTGCAAATCCATTGTAGAGGCGCACAGCGGGTCTATTACCGTTCATGACAACCAGCCCCATGGCTCAGTGTTCTCCTTTACGCTGCCCTTGGAGGAGGTGAAAATTCAAAATGTATAAGCCCAAAATTCTTGTGGTAGAGGACGACCCTGCCATCACCAATTTAATCCGAACCACGCTGGATACACAGGAATACCAGTACCACACCGCCAAAAACGGCGCAGGCGCGCTCCTGGACGCCGTCTCCTATAACCCCGATGTTATCATTCTGGATCTGGGGCTGCCCGATATGGACGGTGTGGAGATTATCCGCAAGGTGCGCGGATGGAGCAGCGTGCCCATTATTATTGTAAGCGCACGGAGCGAAGATCAGGACAAGGTGGATGCGCTGGACGCTGGAGCAGACGACTACCTGACAAAGCCATTCAGCATTGATGAATTTCTGGCCAGGCTTCGCGTGGCCCTGCGCCGCAGCCGAACCGATCAGACTGCCGAGCCGGCCCAGTCCTCCCTGTATCAGAACGGGGAATTAAGGATTGATTATGCGGCGGGATGCGCTTATATGGGGGGAAAAGAAATCCACCTCACCCCCATTGAGTACAAACTCCTGTGCGTACTTGCAAAAAACACGGGTAAGGTGCTGACCCACAACTATATCCTGAAAGAGGTGCGGGGAACTGCCCTTGCCGCCGATATCCCTTCCCTGCGCGTTTTTATGGCCACCCTGCGCAAAAAGATTGAACGTGACCCATCTGCCCCCAGGTATATTCAGACCCACATTGGCGTTGGGTACAGGATGATCCGTCAATAGACTCTGCGTTTCAGAGCCGTCCGCTTTTGCGGGCGGCTTTTTGTTTTGGCGGGCCTTTATATGCTTTTAATCCTTGCCCGGAAATGTTAAGAGCACCTTCACGGTTTTTATGGTAAGATTCTCTCCAGAAAAGCGGAGAGGAGGGGACCTTTATGATGGATTGTATCATGTTTGCAGTGTTGGCAGGCTGTATCGGTTCCATTATCCTGCTGATCGGCTGGTGCCAGAAGCAGGTGGATAAAAGCGAGTAAGGAGGGAAATCATGATTGTTTTAGGAATCATCATTTTACTGCTGGGTGTTTATTTGGTCTATGCACTGCTTCACCCGGAAAAATTCTAAGGCATCACCGCACAATTGTGTCTGCGGCCTTCGCCCAATCTTTTGCCCCATCCGTGCAGTTATAAAAGGGGGAAATACAT
>OERI01000141.1_pt1 | contig 8927 bp, 6 predicted proteins | sample 1539971 | NCBI WGS metagenome assembly OERI01 (sample SAMEA3891874, study PRJEB23780) | metagenome | biome: terrestrial biome; feature: animal house; material: Caecal content | place: Italy | collected 2015-05-05
TTGATTTCCTCGCTGGTCGTCCCGTCCTCATTCTCTACACGCACCTCATGTCTTAATGCGGAGAACTTCAATATTCCGAAAGTCTTTTCCTTATCTAATACAATTCCATTCGCTAATCTCATAATCTGTTATCCCCCTTTACTTGCTTTCCTCGGCTGGAAGCATATCATCAGCCGTTAAGATATAGTTGGTGTAGCCACGACCTCGCACGTTCTTTCCCTCGGCGGTAATCTTAGGATTGACGAGCTTGACTTTCTGCTCATACTTGAAACGCTTCTCCCCAGCCTTTGCGGGAAGCACCACGATAATGTCGTCGGCTCTCTGAATGTCGGAATACAGGTTATAGCTTCTCGTCACGGGAACAAAGCGACCATTGACACGCTGTTGCTCCACGTCATTTTCTCCTGCAAACTCCAAGTTACCAAAAGTCTGTGCCATGTCAGGCACGATATATTTCAATTTCATGTGTTCATACCTCATTTCTATAAAATCTGTTGATTATCAATGCTTTTATTCTGGCTGGTGGTGTGATACCCGTAAGCCCCCAGACCGTCAAGGGCAGGTAAATGCTTAAAAGCACCCTTGACTGTCCGTGTGCTTACAGGTGGGTGGCGGACAAGCCAGAATAAAGGGAAGCTCCGCCGTTTCCATGTGTCGGCGGGGAGCGTGATTTCTTCATCATCATAGGAAGATTATCCTATGAGCGTTTACGACGCTTGATGAAGTATGTTCCTGCCACGCCTGCACCAGAGAGAACAAGAAGCCCTAAGAATAAGGCAATGTTTGTATTATCACCTGTCTTTGGAGCGTCCGTTGTCTTGCTCGGTGTATCTGGTGTGGTCGGCTGTTCTGGCTCTGTTGGTTCTTCTGGCGTTTCTGGTACTTCTGTGATTGTCACCGTCTGCCCGTCGTCCTCAATGTCCTTATGCTCTGTAACCTTTGTCGGTTCATCTGGATTGCTCAAATCGTATAATTCCTCAAAGGTCACAAGCTCTTTCCCGCCAAGCTCGGAAGCGTCGAATGTAAAGGCAATCTGGACTTCCATGCTTTCACTGTCGGCAGTAAAGGTATAGTCATTCTCGACACGTTCACCATTGATGATAAGCTCGGCGTTTTCGTCCTTAATCATCTGCCAGCCTTTGAGCTGATACTTTGTGCCGATTTCCAAGCCGTCAAGGGTAACGGTATCAATGATTGTCACGTCTTTTCCAGCTTCAATCTCTTTCTTTCCGTCCTCGCTGGTCGCTGTGGTATGGATAGAGATGATACGCTCTGTGATAAGCACCGTCTGTCCCTCGTCGTCAATGTCCTTGTGTTCAGCCACCTTTACAGGCTCGTCCTCATTGGAAAGGTCGTAAAGTTCCTCAAAGGTAACAAGGTTCTGACCGCCCAGAGAAGAAGCGTTGAACGTATATTCCATTTCAATCTTCATTTCTTCGCTGTCGGCTGTGAATGTGTAATCACTTTCCACACGCTGTCCGTCGATAAGAAGCTCGGCGTTTTCCTCTTTCAACATCTGCCAGCCTTTGAGCTGATATTTTGTGCCTTTTTCCAGCCCGTCAAGCGTAACCGTGTCAACGATTGTTACCTCTTTACCAGCCACGATAGACTTCTCGCCGTCCTTGCCTGTGGCTGTGGTATGGATAGAGATTTCTTTCTCGTATTCATCAGTCAGTGTCCCTAAGTCAACGGTCACATTGTTTCTGGACACCACGATTTCAAACGGTGGGATAAGCTCAAAGCCTTTGTTGCCCTCACAGCGTAATTCCTCAATGATATAGGTATCGTAAATCAAAGCACCCTTGCTGTCGTCTGGCTCGCTTGTTCCAAACCAGATACCGTCCTCGCTGGTCTTTCCTGCGTTGGTGTTGTTCTTATGGGAAGCCCAGTCAGAAGAAGTGGAGAACTGCCCGTTATCATCAGTTACGATAATGTGGCTCTCACCTGTGGTCTTGCTTGTGATCCTAAACGGAACTCCCGCAAGACGCTGGTGTGTGCCAGCACCAATCTTGACACCCTCTAGGTCGCCACGCTTCACTTGATTGTAGATTGATGTGTCTGTCCCTGTAAGGTCAACGATTTTTCCGTCCTCTGTGATTTCAAATTCAATCGGTTCTGCACCGTCCGTCAGATAGCCCTCTGGAGCTTTGCTTTCCTCGATACGGTATTTTCCGTAAGGTAACAGGTCGGCAGAAGTAGAAGCCACGCCCTCAATGTCGGTAAGGATTGTCTTTACCACTTCATTCTTGCTGTAAAGTTTCCCCTCGACAAGTACGGCATTGTCATTAAGGGAAATGATTTCAAATTCAGCGTCTTTCAAGGTCGCACTTCCTTGACCTTTGGTATCGCTGGTTTCTAAATCTCTTTTCTGGATTTTCACACCGCCACGGATAACCTTGTCTGATACATGGTACTGATTGCTTCCAGACAGTACGGCAATGTCGCCGTCCTCGGTAATCTGTGTAAGGTACATTCCTTTAATCTGTTCCTCGCTACCGTTTGCCTGCATATATGCACCGTCAAGAAGATAGCCGTTAGGAGCTTTCGTTTCCTCAACGGTCAGCGTTCCTAAAGGAAGCACGTTCTTTCCGTCCTGTGTATAGAAGCTGTCCCCAGATACCTTGTATTCATCAGAAAGGCGGGAAACATAATGGATAGTGCCGTCGCTGTCCTTTTCAGCGATTGTCTTTGTCACCCATGTTTTGGTAGGCTCGCTAGGGAGATTGTCAGCGGTATAGTGTCCCGCATAGAATTTCCATGTGAACTCCGCACCCTCTAGGGAAGCGTCGCCCTGTGGAGCGTCTTTCTGTGTTTCCATGTCAATCTTGAAAAGCTCGATAAGGGTATCTGTGACCTTTGGCGTATCGGATACGTTCAAGGTCGCTGTCTTGCCAGCTTCCACATTTAAGGAATAGACAGTGCTGTCTACCTTATAGCCAGCAGGAGCGGAAAGCTCTTTGATGTAGACTGTGCCAGCCTTTACTTCCACGGTATCAGTATTTCCGCTGTTATCAGTCGTAAGGGTGGCAAGCTGTTTCGTACAGTCCTTATCAGAATAGACACCATAAGTCGCACCAGCGATAGAGTAAAGCCCGTTCCCGTCGGTAATGCTGGCATTACTGGAAGTCTTTTTAAGGGTGGCATTTCCTACGGCAAGTTTCGCCCAGAACTGTCCAATGTCCTGTCCCTCGCCAGAGTAGATATAACCGCCACATTCATAGCGTCCCTTGTTCTCGCTGGCAAAGGCTTTCGCCCCAGCGTACACCTCGTCCTGTATCGCTTTTGGGATTTCATCATAGGAAGCTCTGACGTTATCGCATTGCCAGCCCAGATGAACACTCAATCTCTGCCATACGACGCACTGTTTCAAAAGATAGATATGCTGACTGCTCAATCCGCTGTGGCTCTGCACATACTGATTGACATACTCGATTGAGAGGGCAACATCTGAAATCTGGTCGTAGCTCATGCGTGTGCTTGCGTCGGCTCTGGTCTTGTAGCCGTTGCGGAAGTTGGTGTTAATATCCACGCAGAAAGCGTCCTCGCCCTCAACGGTCATGTGTCCCTCATTGAATGTCGAACCGATAGAACCGTCATTCATTACTTTTTCAACGATACCGACACGCTCGGCACTTTCTGTCCAGTATTGCTTCTCGGAAGCGTGGACTGCCGTTGTCGGCAAAGCGGTAACGATAGTCGCAAAGGCAAGGAAGCCTGTGGCTAATCGCTTCAATATCTTTTTCATAGCTTTTAAAATTCTCCTTTCGTTTGGATATAGAAAAAGCCGTCCATTTCTGAACGGCTGGAAATAGAAAAGGAACGTCAATATCGGCGTTCCATAATCTACTTGCGATATTCAATTTTTCAATTTGTGATACTGATATACTGTGGCAAGAAAAGGTATCTCTCCGCTGATTGACACCAATTTTGACACCAAATTTTTATAAAATGACGATTTCTGACGAGTTAAGATAAAATCATAAAATCCGAGAAACGCCCATAAATAGGCACTTACGGCACTCTATGAAGTTAGACAAAATCCACACTGCGATAACAAGCGTTGAGTGCTAATTTTTTTGCTTTTTTTGCAAAGGGTTAAATGAAAAACTTATTTCTACCTTTTTAGTTGCAAATTCCAGTCGATTGGTGCGTCCATTCCAGAATTAGCGGTGCACCTATTCTGAAATAGCGGTGCGCTGATTCCATTCTAAACGGTGCGCTTTCTTTTATAATGAACAATGAAACTCGTTCATTACAAGTTGAGAAAGGAGCACCAAATGCAAAAATACTCAACCATCATTGGCGTGATTGAATTACGTCAGAGCGGTATTGGATACCGCACTACCAAGAAGCGGTACAACATAGGAAACAGTACCGTAACACTTATTATGAACCGCTTTCATGAACTGGGGCTTTCCCTGGAGGAGTTGAAAGCAATGCCGCCGAAGAAAGTCGAGGAGGCTTTCTATCCGCCAGAGAATCTCCGCCGTGCTGAAAAGGAATTGCCAGATTTCTTTCAGATCCATCAGCGTATGATGGCGATGGAGACTCCTGATCTTGCATTCCAGTGGTTGGAATACAAAAAAGAGCATCCGAATGGCTATCAACTGTCACAGTTCTACAAGCTCTACCGAGATTTTCTGAGAGAAAATTTCGGACAGGATTCCGTATCTATGCCAGTCGAACGAATCCCAGGAGAGCGGATGTATATTGACTGGGTCGGCGACCAGCCTGAACTGCTGACGGATCCTGCAACCGGCGAGATACACAAAGTTCATGTGTTTGCTACGACACTTGGCTTCAGCAGCCGTGTATATGCAGAAGTATTCCTTGACGAGAAGCTGCCAAGTTTTATTACCGGCGTTGTCCACGCACTGGAATACTATGGGGCTGTTCCGAAGTATCTTGTTCCAGACAACCTGAAGACCGCGATTTCTAAACACTCAAAGGACGAATTGATCCTGAATTCGGCTTTTTCAGATCTGGAGGATTTCTACAATACGATTGTGCTGCCTCCACCGCCGCGCAAGCCGAAAGGGAAACCGACGATAGAAAACCACGTCCGTTTTTTGGAGACACATTTAATCGAGCGCTTAAAAGAAAACATATTTACAAGTCTCGATTCCCTGAACAAAGAAACCCAAAAGATAATAGCGGCAATCAATCAAGCGGATTTCCGGAATAAAAATGATATCCGCAGGACACGGGAGTATGCCTTCCAGACCTACGACAAGCCAAAAATGAAGCCTCTTCCATCGGGCAGCTTTACGACTTGTGATTATAAATATTTTCTGCGTATACCAGATAATTACCACCTTGAATATGACGGCCACTATTACTCTGTATTGTATACGTATCACGGAAAACCTGCAATGCTCAAAGCTACAATGAGTGAGATAAGGATCTGTGATGAGAATAATAGGCTTTTGTGTAAGCATGTACGCTCCTATAAGGATTTTCCGCGTTATATCACAGACGACAGTCATATGCCTCCGGAACACCTGTATTACAAGGAACTGAATGCACATGACGGGGCGTATTACCGCAGATGGGCATCCGTTTATGGAGAGTCCATGGTTACGCTCATTGATCGTATTCTCCGCAGTGTCAAGCATGAAGAGCAGGCATACAACAGCTGCAAGGGCATTCTGCATATGTGCAATGATGTCCCGCGTCATATCGCAGCGGAAGCGGCTCAGATTTGTATTGATGCATCTGCATGCAAGTACACTTACTTCAAGAAAGCCCTTAGCCGTCTGGTTAACCACGAACCGACAGGAAACAGAGCAGCCGGGCATCTTCCGGAACATGAAAACATCAGAGGGAGGGACTGCTATCAATGAATGAAAATCTATAAAATGTCAAGACAAAATGTACAAAAAATATGGTATAAGAATGTACATTAATCTTTTGGTTGAATGTGGTTTCGCAACCGGTAAGATTTTCCTGATATTGTAATCACATGGGAATGATGAAGCACTCTGTCCAAAATGGCATTGGATACCACAACATCGTAAAAGATCTCATCCCATTCATTGAAATTCATATTGGTAGTTAATATAGTACTTTTCTTCTCGTAGCGTTTATCTATTAATTGAAAGAAAAGATTGGAATCCTCTTTGTCAATAGGGAGGTATCCAATTTCATCTATGATCAGCAGCTTATAATGGCAAAAATGTCTGATCCTCGTATCAAGCCTGTTCTCCAACTTTGCCTTTTTTAATTGCTGGAGAAGATCGTGGCATTTAATGAAATAAGTACTGACCCGCTTTTTGGCGGCCGCAACACCTATGGCTGTTGCAAGATGGGTCTTTCCTACCCCGCTGGGGCCTAAAAATACTACATTCTCACTTCTTTCCAAAAATCCAAGTGTACACAGTTCCCGTAGTTTCTGCTCACTGATATTTGGTTGAAATTCAAAATCATAATCTTTCAATTCTTTTACAAATGGAAAAGCGGCAGCTTTGATCATGGAACGGGATGCGTTCTTTTCTTTAAAATCCACCTCATAATTACTTAGTTTCAGCAACCCTTCCGTAAAAGAAAGATTATTTACTGTCACAAAATCTGTGATTTCGTCCAAATGCAGGAGCATCTGAGATAGCTTGAGCTGTTCCATGTTGCTGCATAATTGTGTATATGTCGTATTATTCATAACCGTAAATTCTCCCTATGATCTCCAAATTTTCTTTTGCCCGGTCCATGATCTTTTCGTCCTGAAAAACATGGGACATTCTGGCAATAGCCGTATAATGTTCTGTTTTATAATTTAATTTCTTTTTACTGATTGTATGTATGGTTATGAATTCTGTGTTATAATACACATGGATATAACCATCATACACTTGCAAGGTGACTTGTTTCCCCACATACTTTGGTGGTACAGAGTATTGGTTTCCCTGATAGTGGAACAGGCTGGAATGATTTACTTTTGCTGTGTGACAGGTAATCTGGTAAGGCTTTCTTATGGTATCAGCGGGCAGGCTGCGTAAGGAAGCCTTTTCTTTTGCATAATACAGTAGAGGGATACGTCCAGTTCCCTGGTTTACCTGGGCATTTACCCGATTGTTTATCCGTTTCACTAATTCATTCAATTCGCAATAATCCAGTTTTCCATTATAGGCTCTAATCTCGTCCAATATTTTCATGGGTGCTTCTACTTTGGCTTTCGTTCGGGGATGGCCAGCAATACATGGATGGATGCGAAATCCATAATCATCTGCAAACTGTTGGAAACGGATATTTACCTTTCCATCGGAATATTCAGTCCTTGCTTTATCCATAACTGTCTTCATATTGTCTGTTACAATTTCTTCAGGTACACCGCCAAAAGTTTCAAATGCTTCATCCAGAAACGAGAATAGGATATCCTGTGTTTTTGTGAGAGACACTTTATAGATACGGAATCGGGAATAAGATAATAGAAGTACAAAAATATTCACCTCTATCGTTTCACTATTGGAAAGAAGAAAAGGAATGGATTCTTTCCAATCAAGCTGGGCTTGTTTTCCCATATCTGTTTCATAACGTACCGTGACCTGGCTGACATTGGAAGGTCTGTGCTTTCTGAAATAAGAATCAAACTCAGGATAAGTTTTCAAATAAGAGCAGAAGTTACAGTATGCACCAGAATAGTTATGATTATCAACCAGATACTGCCACAGGACTTTACGGTAATAAAATACCTGCTGATTTCGGTCTGAGAGCAATTCTTCAATAATATCGTAATGGGCAGCAATACAATCTCTTGACTTACGGGTTGTTGGCTTTTGATAGCCGTTGATATATTTATCCACAGTGCGACGGTCAACTTCCAGTTCCCGTGCAATCTGACTTTTGTTAATCTTCAAAGTTGAATCCTCCAAAAATGGCTTTAATTTATATAAATCCTCGACACTATGTATTTCAAGATCTGTTATGATGTGATTTTTTAATATCATTATGAGCTCCTCCTGTTAGCTCATATATCATAACATTTGTACATTCTTATTCCACACTTTTTGTACATTATTAATTATAACTTTATATGAAAATCTTTCCCTTACTCACGAGGAACTCCTGATCTGTGAACGCCTGCGTTCCCTGAGGATGTCCGGAATGGCAGATGCATTTGAAAGCCAGATGCTGGATCCGAATGCCGATCTGGCGCCCTTCATTGAACGGTTCACGGAGATCGTAAACCATGAATGGCAGATACGATACGACAAAAAGTTTAAACGCTATCTGAAACAGGCACATCTGCGCTATCCGGATGCTGATCTGGATGAAACCATTTATGATCCTGCAAGAAAACTGGACACAGATGCAATTGAGCGGCTGGCAACCTGCCATTGGATTGATGAAGGAAAGAATCTCCTGATTACCGGGATGACAAGCAGCGGGAAAACACATCTAAGCAATGCCTTGTGTATCTCTGCTCTTCGCCAGCTGAAGACGGTGCGATATATCCGTGCAAACACGCTCATGCTTGAGCTGGAGCAGGCCAGACTGAAGTCAACCTATCTGGAATACGTTACCGCGCTGTCCAAACTTGATCTGCTTGCGATTGATGACTTTGGTCTCATGGAGCTGGATCTGGATAAATGCCGTGATCTCTTCGAAGTAATCGATGGACGGGATGGACGCAGGTCCACAATCATCATTTCACAGTTTCCGATCAAGTCATGGTTTGATCTGTTCAGGGAACATACTTATGCGGATGCATGTCTTGCCCGTATTACTGATAAGCGACATAGCTATCGGCTTGAAATGAATGGTATCAGTATGCGCGAAGCTGAGAAATAAGCATCTGTCATCAGAGGGATAATGCTCCGCACCGTTTAAAATGGACTGAGCGCACCGTTGGTGCGGAGCATATGCCCCTTTTTACTGGAATTTACAGAATTCTTGCTTTTTACCTTCCTTTTTGAGAGCATAATATTTTTCGA
>OERI01000143.1_pt1 | contig 8850 bp, 7 predicted proteins | sample 1539971 | NCBI WGS metagenome assembly OERI01 (sample SAMEA3891874, study PRJEB23780) | metagenome | biome: terrestrial biome; feature: animal house; material: Caecal content | place: Italy | collected 2015-05-05
CCTGGAAGGAAAGGAACTGCCGGGCGTAGCAGCAGCAAACGACCGATAGGCGGTGTATATGCCCCGATTGCGGCGTCAGATGCGGCTTGACGTACCTCTTTTGTACGCCGGCGCCGCATCTTCCTTGCACTCAGAACATATCCACAGCCTATCGGGGCGATTCGATATAATCAATAATATCAAGGAGAAATAGTAAAATGGCAAGAAAGAAAAGAGCCGTACCTGGAATTAACTCCAGTTCAACAGCTGATATTGCCTTTATGTTGCTTATTTTCTTCCTGATTACAACATCAATGGATACTGACCGTGGTTTGGCGAGACGTCTTCCGCCTCCTCCCGAAAACAAGGATCAGAAACAAGATGATATTATTGTAAAGGAACGTAATGTACTCCAGGTTCGTTTGAACAAAGATGACCAACTGATGTGTGGTCAGGACTACATTGACATTAAGCAATTAAAAGAAAAGGCAAAAGAATTTTCAAAAGTATATTTATATCCAGACAATACTCTTGATTACGCAGAATGTGAAGCCGGAACGATTATGTCGGTAATGAATTTACTGCTTTGATGACGACAAATCCTAAGTTGTAGTGCAGAAAATTGGAATTGCCAGGTTCACCAGGGGCGTGGATAAATATAAAACTGGGGGACTTGATTTCTCGCATCCCCCAGTGTATAATGAACTCAGAAAGGTAATCAGATGCAAAATCTGATGCCCTCAGTCAATTTATAAGTAATACAGAGATAGCATCCTTGACTTTGGACGGTACAGGATGCTATTTCTTATTATGTCGATTATCTATGTAAGTCAAAGCCGCAAAAATAACTAACAGTAAAGTCAGGACTTCTGTGATAGTCATGGGCATCACCCTCCTTTTTTACTAGAGGGCAAGATCGAAAAGCATCCGTCTTTCTGGTTCAATTATACCGGAATAGTATAGCATGACACATCGCCATGAGCAATAAAAATATATGGAAAGAAACGGCAATATTGCATAATTCACTTTGTTGCGCTGCCGCTTTTTTTATAGGTTCTGCCGGATAATCCGTGTGATCAGGCCCACCGCCACATTGCGCTCCTCATCAATATGCGTAACGACAAAGGATACCTCATCCTTTTTCCCTACGGTACGGGGATCATAGCAGGAATGGGCGATGGCGTTGACGCCAATCGAGAGCCGGACGAATACGGTGCCTTTGTGGATATCTTCCACAACACCGGCATATTTGCCCTGCACCTTGCATTTCTTCATATTTTCCTTGCTGGTATTGCCTTCTACGCTTTTGACATCTGCATGGACGGTGATCTGCTCCGGAGACTCTGCTTTTACATCCAGGATCCGTACCAGGATGTGATCCCCCACACGGAACCGCTCTCTGGCGTCTCCCAGCCAGTCAAAGGACAGATCCCTTGCCAGGATGGAAGTCTCCACGCCAAAAATTTCAGCCCGGACAACCTTTTCTGCCACAGCGATCACTCTGGCCTGCACGATGCGGTCTTCGCAGACCTTGGGCTTCCCGGATGTGTCTGTATCCAGATAGAAAATCTGGCGTTTCTTCAGCATGGCTTCCTTCCGGCTTGCCACAATACTGCGTGTCTTGGCATCTAATCCTTTCACCAGAAAATCAATCTCACACCCCAGCATATTATTGAGGATTTTATTTTGCCGCAGGGAAAGTTCCCCGTAATCGTGGGCGTTATCCTGAACAAGATTCAGCATCATTTCCGAGATGGGGATGACGGTACGGAAGTCCTTGTAATAGATAATAGCAATCAGACTGCCGGCCTCCGTTTTCTCAATGCCGCCCAGCTTCCCGGTGAGGATTTTCCGGGTGCGGTAGGCGTTCTGGATCTCGTGCCAGATGAGATCCGCTTTGGACTGCGGCGTTTCCAGCTGAGCATCGGCGTCCAGGGTAAGGATAGAAGTTGCATGGTTCAGTTCGTTTGGCATAAGCTGCCTCCTTTCAAAAATCAAGACATAATGGAATCTTTATCCAGCGGAACAATCTCCTCTGGAAAATCCGGAAATTCTTCCGGCTGGTCACTAAGCTCTCCCGGATGACCGGAAGGGTAAGCGTGTTTGTCCGGTTCCCGGCGAAGCGGTTTCTCCTGAGAGGGAAAGGCAGGGCGTCTGCCGCTGCGGCCAGGCCGGGGCTTTTTCTTTAAATTCTCCGCAAGAGTCGGTGTATAGTCGTATTCTTCCTGCTCGGCCATCGCCCGCCACTGGGGAACATGGTCTGCCGCCTTTCTTGGAATCAGTTTTTTGGAATCCGGGTGGAGCGTATAATCGTATTTCTCCACTTCCAGGATTTTCTGTCCCCGCAGGATGATAAGCGCCTTATTTAAGGGCAGCCGCTGAATCTCATCCGGCGTTAAGAGCTTGCGCTTCCCGATGGATCTGGTCTGCCGGTACTCCGGCGTGTAGTCCGACACCCGCCAGGAATTGAGCTGTTTGGCTTCGCTGCTGACTCCAACCGTCACATCTCCGGACCGGTTGGAAATAAAGGTGGCGGTCACTTCATCGGTACAGCCTAAGAATAACTGGCTGTCACAATTCCCGATAATTTCCTGCCATTGGTTCAGCGGATACCGGTTCTGCATCTGGGGCAGATTCTGGAAAATACAGGAAATGCTTAAGTTTCGGCTCCGGATAACGGAAATTTTTTTGTTCAGCTCCAAAATGGCGCCGGTATTGGCCAGCTCGTCCGCTAGAATATGTACCGGAACCGGCAGCTTTCCGTCCTTCCCCTCTTTGTCCGCAAAACGGACCAGCTTGATAAAGATAAAAGTCATGAACAGGGAGGAGAGGAAATCAAAGGTGCTGTCCTGGTCTGAGGTGATGCAGAAATACGCACATTTCTGTTTGCCCGGCAGTGTCAGGTCAATCTCGTCATAAGAGGTGATCTGCCGGATCATCTTGTTCTGGAACACCTGCAGCCTGGCACCTAACCCGATGATGACACCGGAGCGCACTGTGTCGCTGGCCTGTTTATAGATGCAGTAAGGTACTTTGGCCGGATGGGATACCGGGAGCAAGTCAAACAGGCTGTTCAGTTCTTTCTCGGAACTCATAGTCAGCAGCTTGTACACTTGTCCGATATTTTTGACTTCCGGCGGGAAACCCTGGTCTACATACAGAACCAGGGCTTTCAGCAGGTTCATCTCCGCATTATCCCAGAAATGATCCCCTTTAGCAGAGCCGGTATTCTGGATGATGACATCCGCCAAGACCTGAGCCATTGTCTCAGACCCGTTAATCTCCATAAGACAGTTCCAGCTGTCGGAGTTTTCCGGGTTGACCAGGTTGAAACATTTGACGGTATAGCCTTCATTCTCCAGATACACGGACATACTTTCATAGAGTTCGGATTTCGGATCGGTAATGATGAGACTTTCTCCTGGTCCGTCAATTCCGCGGGCAACACTTTGGAAGATAGCATTTCGGACATAGGCACGGCTCTTCATGGAGCCGCTGGAGCCGTAGACTGCCACATTCCGATTCATATAGGTGTGGTAGGGCAGGCAGACGGCTTTGCCGTTCAGCTTGCCTAAGATGGTGCCTTTGCTCTTCTTTACATCAGAAGTCAGCTCCAGGACTTTATGCATTTCCTCCGGCGTCATGAAACCGGAGGTTCCATAGGTTCCTTTGGTCGAGTAGTTCAGGTTCCGTTCCCGGTCTGGGACTTCGCCGTTGCGGTCATAGCCCATCCGCATGAGCAGGAAGATCAGCAGCCCAAATACCACAAGGCAGATCCCAATCCCATACAGGTTATACGGAAAATCGGTGACTGCCTGGAAACAGGCTGCCGGATGCGGGGATGGCATCTGTGGGGAACTGCCATTGCCCGGCGTGTTACCGGCGGCAGTCCAGATGCGATAGTTTCGGATAAACTGAGCGATATAGCCGCCTGCATATAAGGTGCAGAGGCTGATGGGAAGCAGATAAATGAGCTTCCACCATTTACGGTTCATGCAAAAACCCCTTTCTAAACTTAGAGAGGTCAATACTGGAGAACCGAATGTCGGCGGTCAGATACCGTTTTAGACAGGGGATTTGGAAATCAAAGCAGATCATCACCCCCTTTCTGCCATATACATTCAGCCCGGTATTGAATCGGTTAATTCGGTGCAAGTCAAAATCATATGCAAGAACCGCAGGGTTCCCGGAAGCGTCCACCCCATCATGGTCGATGGGAAGGTCTGGCTGCCGGGAACCTAAATCGGATAACAGTAACTGGTCCAGCTGTTTCATGAGCCGTGGCCGGACCAGCAGTTTCAAAAGCGTTTCACCTTCCGGTGTGTTTGGCAGATAGTGAAAGTGTTCATAGGATGTATCCGCTACAAACAGACTCTTTTTGTATCCGCCGGTACTGGTCAGGAGCTGGTAAGCGGTGTCCATGTCCTTCCCGGTCAGGATCGCCCGGACTTTCGGATGTCCCGTATAGGGGAAATCCTGCAGGTAATGCTGCAGGAAGGCGTTCAGCCGTACCTCTGTCCGGTATTCCCACTTGAGTACATGGTCACCGGTGTTATACAGTGCATAGGCACAGTGGGGAGCAAGCAGCACCCCCATGCTCCGGGAATTTCTGATCTTGGTTGCCTCTGAACCGATGTGCTTAAACTCCCGTGATGAGTAAAAAAGGGGCAGGTTCCCCATAGTGAGGATCCCGGCTTCGCGGCCCTCCCTGAAAATATCCGGTTTCTGGTCAGCAAAGAACGGGATGCCGGCGCTTAGGAGAGTCAGATAGGTTTCTGCTTTCTGGTACAGACGCAGCCGACGGGTTACTTCGCTTCGGACCTGATTGGTTTCGGTATTCCCGGTGAGGAAGTCACGGAAACGCTCCGGATTTTGAGCAAGGAGCATCTGTTTGGCCCGTCCGGTCAGGCGGTAGCCCCGTAAATGATCCCGATAGTGAGTCCGCAGCAGTTTTTGTGCCTTTAACTCTGTAATGAGCTTTTCTCCATAAGAGGGGCTTGGGATCAGACGGGTAAGCTGGTCAGCAGGAAATTCCCCGCAAAGAGCGACCATTTCCAGGAGCCTGTATTTCTGGGAGGTAGAAGGATACAAAATCAGTCACCCCTCCTTCCGGTAGTTACCCATGTAAGTCTGTACTTGGGTAAAAAGTTGTGCTTCCCGGCAAACAAAAAAAGCAGGGATTTCCTGCTTTCCAAAGGTTCTTTACCAATGTCGGAAAAAATGAAGGAAAAATCAAGAAATTTCCGATATGGTTTCAATCTCGTTTTTTCGTCCTTTCAGCCACTGGGGAAACCGGGATTTTCCCATCACATAGATTACTGTATGATCCGTATCTCCCAGCTCCGTGGTGTGGTAGGAGTCGCAGTAAAGCCCGCTGTCATCCACCATGATATAGGTGGCAATCGTGTCCAGAAGCTGTTTGAACTCCAGGTTATCGTAATCACGTACCCGGTCAAATGGGCCGTTCCGGTCATAGATCTGGCTGAAGCAGACCACACATTCCCGGTACAGGGGAAGGGAATGGACCGTCAGGTAGTTCTGCAGCGCATAGTTTAGCGGCTCATGGAGAAAGGCAGCGTTGACGTGCTGCTTTCTTTTGGGAAGCAGGCCCGGAAGCGTAATGGAGATCAGATCTTCGTCCTGGCAGATCTCAATCCCTTGGGCATCTGCCGCTTCTTTTAAGTATCCGCTCCGTTTTTCCGGGGCGGCCAGACAGACCAGGTTCCGCATCTGGCAGGCGATCCGCTCAGCACGCAGCGCAGCGTTCATACTCAGATCCCCGTAGTTTTCCGGATATGTACGAATATCAGTGGTTTTCAGGGCAAAAACGGTGTTGTTGAGTTTCTGGATCTCTCCTTCCAGCTTCGCAAGCCGTTCATAGAGTATTTTCTGGTTTGAAATGGTGTATTACCTCCTTCCGTAGTAGCTGACAGAGCCGGAGTCATCCACGACACAGAAAGCAAGCACCCCTTCAATCGAGAGTTTCGCCGCCTGCTGGATATTTTCCAGCACCACAAGACGCAACACATCGTGGCGGGGAATGGATTTCATCACATGATCCACCAAAATTTCCTGTTCCAGCGGCACATAGAGGATTTCATATTCCTCATTCTCTGAAAAGAAGTGAAGTTTAACAGGAAAATCCCCGCTGGTATGGAATACGATGGGCTTTTCAAAATCCAGTAAAACCCAGAAGGCGGCAATCGTGCCTCGATCCGGGTTTTTGGCAGCCTCCGGGCTGTCACATAACAGGCCGGCTTCCTTATCATGATAAATCCTTCCCTGCTTGACCAGGCTGGTGATCAGCGACTTGATGGAGTCCTGGTTACCAAACATCTTCATTACCTGCTCATACTTGAGGGCATGGTAGGTGGTCAGGAAGCGCAGGAGCTTTTCTCCTTCCCTGTGGTATATCTGATCTCTTGTTTTCATGCCGGATTTCCTCCGTTCAGTAGAATGTGCGTGTGCTGTACGTAGAGTATACGTAGAAATATCTACTTATTATATACGTAGGCTGTACGTACAGCAGTCAGCGTTGGTTTATGGGTACAAAAAAAGCACCGCCGAGGGTGCTGTAAAAAGAAAACTATAAGCAATACCTATTGTAGCATGGGTAAATTTACCCTGCAATCGCAGAACCGGGACAATCCTGTGCCGGAGGTGTGCCACTTCCTACTCCGGGAAGAATTTATTCAGGGTGTCTATGGTTTCCTTTGCCGTATAGCCCCAGAGGATGCTGCTCAGAGCTTCTATCGCCAGGTGGCGTTTCCGGTAGTAAGTACGGTAGGAGATATTGGGAATGTGCTGCTCCAGCTTTTCCAGGATCTCTTCCGTGTTCTTCAGCTGCTGTGGCGAGAGAAAGGCATAGTAGAGGATCCAGTAATACTGCTCCCCGTATTTGTGGTTATTCCGCAGAAGATCTACGGAAGACTCCAGCAGCTTCAGCATCCGGTTGCTCCGCTCAATGCTTTTGGCACGTTCCGCAATATCGCTTCCAGCCAGATCTGCTCCGGCTGCATAAATGGAGTCCAGGAACTCATCAATGCTGGAACCGTACTGCACCTTGAACTGGTTCTCCATCTGGTGAACGACCACTTTCAGGCTGTATGTGGCATCCCGGTAACGGCGCAGGAACTGGTACGTATCATGAAACCGGGGATTTTCTTCCGGTGTTGAAAAGTCCTGTCCTTTACGCTTCGGCATACAGATCCCCTCCTTCCTGACTTCCGGCTTCCGCATTATCCGGTATTTGCGGGGGAAGATCCGGCAGTAAGATTTCCGGCGGTTCCATTCTGTGCATCCTCTTAGCTCGCTGTCCTATCCTGCCCTCTTTCGGAAGGGCAGGATTCGCCAGTACGGTTCGGCTCTGCTGTCCACCCTTCTTCTCAGGCTCCAGCTTTGCAGACTCCGGCCTGGGTTCTATGGTCAGCTCAAACCGGTAGTTTGCGGCTCCAAAGGGGCAGATAATATTTAGACCAATTACAGGTATACTATCCTTGCAGTCTGATAAGGGAGATAATATATACCTGGTCCGGGGGCAGTGACAGCAGGAAATCCCTTGTGTATCCAGGAGTTTGGCGACTTTTTTGACCATGTAGCGGATGTGCGAAATTGGAACGCAGGGAATCGGTTTTGAAACAGTAATCTGCTCATCCGTCACTGTTTCTGGTACGCACACAGTCTCTGGTTCGTCAGTTTCCTCTGCAGGTGTCTCTTTTGGAATGTAAATCGGCAGTTTCATTTTCATGGCTATCTCCTCCTTGTCAATCAGTACGTCGCTGATGTTAAACATAATGGAAAGGTAATTGTTCAGGTATATCATGCTCCCGTGATTTCCACGGAAGGATACCAGGGTGATCAGGTTCATCTTCTCCAGCTTTTTTAATAGCCTGGAGACAGTAGGTTTGGAATGTCCCCACCGTTCTCCCAGCGTCTGGAAGCTGGTCAGAGGGGAACCGGTATTATTTCGGTAGTAGACGACAGGGCCGGTGTCAGAGCAGAGGACAGACGGGTCATTGTATACAGCATGGATCCACAGATCAAGCAGAATGTCCATTTCCGAGCATTTGCCTGCCTGGATCAATTTATGGGCTTTTCCAATTGGAAAAAAGAAAAAGCCGGTATCCTTTTTACAGGGATAATTGTATTTCAGGGCAGTATTATCATTCTGCCAGTCAGTGATCCGGAATTTGACCAGGCGGTTTTTCTCCAGCAGGGAATAGGTAATGCAGCCTTCCTCCTGGAGATGCTTCAGGATGGAAATGGCCTGATGCTGGAACCGGCAGCGAAACCAATCCTGCAGTTCTGAGATGCTGCAGATCCATTCTCCAGGTGAGAGCGTATAAGTGAGCTGCTCCATGCGTCGGTTTGAATTGCTGTAATTGGCGTAGGAGCAGAGAATCAGATACCAGAAAAGAAAAGAGCCTCCGGTGGTTCGGATGCTCCTGTCATTTAATAAGGTCTGTATGAAGTTGCGGTAGATCCGGCAGCGTGGAAAATCTACGATTTGTTTGAGTTCTAATTGGTATTCCATAATAAGCCTCTCTTTCTGAAATAAAATAGAGGCAGCATGATGATGCTGCCTCTAGCCAATCGTTCGGTTGAATGTCACCTTTTTTCTATTAATTCTGGATGTGAGGACATCCTGCCAATATCCCTCCATCATCCCTTTTGCATCGAAAAAGCCTTGCCAAAGTCAAAATCTTGATTTATACTGAATTTGCAAGAAATTTATCATTTGGGCTGTTTCGAGCCGGTAAAAAATCCCCATTTTTCGGGACTCTAAGTTCCATTTCGTACCAAGACGTTCTGGGAAAATCGGTTGGCACTAAATGACTTAAAATCCCGTGGGTAGTGATACCCGTGCCGGTT
>OERI01000152.1_pt1 | contig 8447 bp, 9 predicted proteins | sample 1539971 | NCBI WGS metagenome assembly OERI01 (sample SAMEA3891874, study PRJEB23780) | metagenome | biome: terrestrial biome; feature: animal house; material: Caecal content | place: Italy | collected 2015-05-05
CTCATCCGTCACCAGAGACCCGTTAGTATTGATCACAAGCCGGAAGCCCATCTGCGCCAGCGCCTGTTTGAGGGATACACGGGTATCCATTCCCCGTTTGCTGCCGGTTATATAGGGCACAAAATCAATATGGACATGGGGCGTTGCTTCGTCCATGTGCAAATGGGCGGAAAACATACGCAGCGTGTGGTTCCGCACCTGGAAGCCACGGACATACGTTTCCAGGCATTGCCGGGCGAGGTCCGCTGTTTCCGAACCGATGCCGGTATCGTCCTTGTTTCCGATTTGCAGCACAATCTCGTGAAAGGGCTTCTCCTGCCTGGAGGAAGCGATTTTTTCATAATAATCTGCGATACGGCGGTCGCTGCGTGTCTGCTTTGCATTGTAACGCTGTTGCGCCGCGTCAAACAGTTCATGGTACACCACTCGGATATCTTCCTTGCAGAATTCCACGTTCAGATGGCTGCGGGACGGGTCTACATTGGGGGCGTAAAACGCACGGCTGTTATGATTGAGGGAGCCTTTCCCAACCATAGCGCTGATCGTCCTTTTCAAAACCTTTCCTTTCTCCGGCGCAAGCCGGCGGGTTCTGTTACTCTTGCCAAGAGTAACGCAAAAGCACTTTTGACACTTCGCATCAAAAGCGCCTTTGCGCCCTGCGGGGCTACCTGGCTGAAAAAGCAATCTCCTGTTTTCAAGGAGGCAAGATGACCCTATCTATAAGAACAGGGCATCTTGCCTTCTTTCCTTATTCTTGCGGCAATTCCCATAGCCATTGTTTGCCCACCTTGCGGGAAGTGACGCCCAACTCATACCGGGCATTGCGCAGCGTTTTGGGCTTGATGCCTTTTTGCTCCGCAGCTGTCTCTATTTCTGTTTGCGGCAGAGCCCTCTCCGCCAGCACTTCCTGCAGGAACTTCTGTGCTTCCCGCAGCTTATGCCCGCGGTTGTTGCCAGACAGCAGATCTTCTGCACTGATGTCATATTCGCCCATCCATTGGAATCCTTGCGCCGGGTCGAGGCGAAAGGCTATTGCCTTTCCCTCTGGAGCAAGGGAACTTTTAGTGGGGCAGACAACCCGCAGCGTCGGATCCTCCTTGATGCGGCCCACCACCAGAACACTTCTGGCCGCGGCCTGAAAGTCGATGGAGCCAAGCCCCCGGTAACTGGACTTCTCCCCGCTGTTCTTGTTCATGTGCCCGATCAGGACAATGGCACAGTGATGCTTTTCAGCCAGGATACCGACCTTATGCATCAGTGGTCTGATCTCGTTGGCGCGGTGCATATCCACCCCCGCCCCGATGTAGCCTTTAATCGGGTCAAGCACAACCAACCGGGCATGGGTCTGCACAATGGCCTGTTCCAGCCGGTCATCCCCCAGCGTCAATGCTCTGTCGCTGTCGTCGATCACCAGCACCTTTTCACAGGAAGCACCGGCAGCGACGAGGCGCGGCTTGATGGTATCCGACAAACCATCCTCTGCCGTCTGGTAGATCACGTTGTCGGGTGTCATAGGCGGCATTCCATCCCATGCAGGCCTGCCGGTGGTCAGGCGCGCAATCAGCTGCAGAATAAAGGTGGTTTTCCCTTCACCGGGATCTCCCTGAATAATGGTGATCTTTCCGCAGGGGATGAACGGATATACCAGCCACTCCACTTTCTGTAGGGGGATCGTATCTAAAGAAATTAACTTTACGGTATGCTCATTTTCCATAAAACCTCCATTCTCTCTTCAAAAATGGCGGTTGCTGTGGTAGAATATCAGTGGTGCCTGATAGTTACTTGCAGCATCCGCTGCCGGTACTGTCTTTCATCGGAGCGTTTACCCCTGCACGGGTAAGCGCTCTTTTTGTTGCCCAACATCATTTTCGGGGTTGAAACCGCCGGTTCACTCCCATGCTCCCACCTCCTTTCCGTGGCGATTGTTTTTCAGCAATTTCATTATACGCAGTTTTATTGCATATGTCAATCAATTATACGCATTATTATTTCATATATTTTGTTAACAATGCTTGATTTCTTCACATTTCTATGGTAGGATTAGGACGAGGTGACAAGCCATGAATCTTACAAACGAAAAAATCGGACAGCGCATCAAAGCTGTCCGTACAGAAAAAAATATTACGCAAACCCAGCTTGCAAAGTTTCTGGGCAAAAGCCTGCGCACCGTGCAGAGTTACGAAAGCGGTGAAAGTCGGATTTTCTTTGACACCATCTGCAGCATCGCAAACTTTTTGGGGGTAACCCCCTCTTATCTCTTGGGGTTTGTGGAGCCCCAACTACAGCTGAACTCTCTGTCCGACGTTATCGCCATGCTCTATGAGCTCAACAAAAAGAAAGAGCTGCATTTTGATGTGAAAATCACCCACGAACGGTGTGACGATGGAAATTTCTCCGCCTCTTTGACATTTCGGGCCAATGATCCCGATGCCGTCCTGAATGAGACGCTTTGTTTTCTTCTGGAGGGCTTTTCCGCCGAGCGTGCATGGAGCGAAGATTACTGGCACAATCCCAGCCGCCTGAAGACCTGGACGCAGGAAGAAAAAGCACGGCATAGCGGAAAGCCTTTGACCGATAAGCCCCTCTATTCGGCGGATCTCAGCAAGTACGACATGGCTGAGCTGAAGGCCATGACCAAGGAGCAGTTGGACAATTTGAAATAAGGTTGGGTTCTGTCCATGTATCGCGCGGCAGAATCGCAAAAAGTAAGCGATATTCGTTTTACTAACCGAATATCGCTTGTTTTTATATGTAAGGATAAAGCACAATAAGTTTCGCTAAAAAGGCATGGTTTGCAAATTTCTGATTGAAGGAGGTTTCGGCACACCATTCAAACGGAGACAGCAAACCATGTTTAAAAAGAATGCACAATACTATAAAAGTGCAATCATAGCGTCCCAATTGAACGGTAGAGGCAGACCGCGTGAAAACCCGGTCCATGCTGCATTTTTCATACAATAACCGTCAGGCACGCACCAATAGCCGCCCCCAGTGCGTTGAACAGTATGTCATTCACATCTGCATACCCTCTTGTGGTGATATACTGGATTCCCTCACAGCAGACAGACAACGCCAACCCTCCGAAAATCACTTTTTTCTTGGAACTACGCAGACATTTCTGAGCCGTCCAGCCCAAAGGGATATAGAGAACCAGGTTCAATAAATTACCAGCCCAAAGGCCCGCATTTGGCAGGAACTTCAATGTAAGGCGAATATTTTCATCATACCCGGGAGCACGGCGCAAAAGGGTGATATACAGAATCAAAAAGACGCTGTAGCCCATCGGCAGCCAGGGCAGTGTTCTTCGCCCGAGCCACGCCAAAATCCCCATGAGTACGAGGAATGCCAATTCCGCTGGTGTCATATTGATGTTGGCGTCGGGAGATCGCGACCATATTTTGTCGGGAGTATTTAACCAATTTTTGTCGGAAAAGTCGGAGCCAGCAGAATAAATAAAAAGAGTGCCAACAACCCAGCACTCATAAATTGGTTACTCCTGCGCCACTACCGGCTCAACCGCAGGTATCTTGCCTGTTTGCAAAGAAACGGTCTCCAGTTTCTTTCCCCGGAAACTTTCACCACGCAGCTTAAACACAGTAGCATCGTCAAAGATGCGGTCCAGCGTACACAGCAAGGTAGCGTCTTCCTCAAAATCCTCGCGCCAGAGAGCCGGGTTCTTGTTGCTGGTGAAGATCATATTGAAACTGCCTTCTTTGTTGTAGCGCCGGTCAATCAGGTCAAAGAACAGTCTGGTATTCTCCTTGTCAAAGGCACAGTGGCCAATCTCGTCAATAATCAGGCAAGAGGGGCGCACAAGACCGTTAAGGCAAGAATCGGTCTTTCCGGAACGCCTGGCTGCTGTGAATCGGTCCCGGAGTTCAGATGCCTTAATGAAATAGGTTTTTAACCCGTGCTGGCAGCAGGCGTAGCCGAAGGCCTGAGCCAGATGTGTTTTACCTGTACCTGCCGGACCAATAAAGGCTAGGTTTCGGTGAGAGTAGATGGCATTCAAGGACGCCAGAACCTTCAGACGCTCCACATCTTTCCCCTTGAGCAGTGAGAAATCAAAGTTCTCAAAGGTTTTAGGCACCTTTGTAGGAAGGCGGCTCAGTTTCAACAAAGTCTGGATAGTGGTCTGCTGCTTCTTTTCGCTGAGATAGGAAAAGAGCATTTGCACGGCTTCTAATCCAGTCTCTGAGAATTCCTGGTCTTCCGCGAACAGCGCAAATTCCTCTGCGGAAAGATCCAGCTTTAAAACAGAGGCAGCGGTTGCCACCTGCTCAAAGATTGTTTCCTTCATACCTGGTCCTCCTTGTCAAAATCAAATTTGGCAAAGGAAAGATCCTGCGAGGATTTTGGAAGCTGTAAAATCTGTGTTTGCACGGGTGCTGTAGGGAACTCTTCAGGCTGTACCAAGGATTCGTATTGCCCCTCACAGAAACTGTCAGTGCGGCTCCAGGTAACGGTATGTGTAACCAGCAACACTTTCAGATCGGCAGAATAGATGCGCAACAAATCACCGCTGCGCTCCACTCTGGCTGTTGCGCCAGGATAGCTGTAAGGCACTCCAAAACGCCGACCCTCGTAATTTACAAAACCGTCAAAGGATATTTTTCTTTCCGGACAGAGATAGAAACGGACGGCATCCTCCGGAACCATGCGCAATTGTTCTCCACATATGGTTTCGTGAATCTTTTGAGGCGCACCATCCACAGTGCGGCGGTAGGTTCCGTTCTGTTTGTTGCACCATTCCAGCGCCTGCCAGTTGAGGTCTGTAAGATCACAGAACACCCGGTCAGCCAGGAAATTGTCCTTCACAAAACGCACCAATCGCTCCACTTTTCCCTTGGTGAAGGGATGCCGTGGCTTGCAAAGTTTTGTCTCGAAGGTAAGGGTCTGCATAAAGGCTTCGTAGTCTTTCTGCCAGACTGGATGGCCATCCAGATCTCGGTGCAGTACAACGCTCTTCATGTTGTCGGTTAACACAAAACGCGGAACCCCCATGTACTGGAAAGCGTGGATCATCCCAATAAACAGGTTTTCCTGCCGGGCATTGGGGAAGAACTCAATATACCGCTGTCCGCAATGGTGGCAAATCATAGCAAAGCAGGCAACTCGGTAGGTCTGCCCATTGTAATCCAGAACATCCGTGAATCCCCAGTCCATCTGGTAGGCTTCTCCGGGCTCTGTGGTGTACCGGCGTCCACGATTTCCCTGCGGCGCAACCAACTGGCGTTTGGCCGGAATAAGATGTTTGTGGGCGGCGATATACTCTTTTACAATGGTTGCCCCGCCTTCAAAACCGGCCTGTCGCAAACGCTCCAACACTACAGAGGAGTTCTTGACTCCTTGGCGCAACAAACTGTCCAACAGGCCGGTATAACCGCTGAGTTTTGTGACCGTATGTTTACTGCCTTTGGTGCTCCGAGGCAAATCTTGGAAGCTGTTTTTCTTGAGTCTGCGCAGTCTGCTACGAGATACGCCGGTTCGTCGTTCTAATTCGGCCAAGTTGATACGTTCCAGGGAAAAGGAGTCTCCCTGGAACGCCTTCATTTCTTCTATGGCTTGTGCTATACTTGGTGCAAAGCCATTACCATTTTGCTCTTTCATCGCTATTCCTTTCCACTGGGTTGTTGGCACTTTCCAGTGTACAGGATTTAAAAGAGCATCGGTAGTGGCTTTATCTTTTCCGACTAAATTTGGTCTCGAACGCCCGACACTTGAAGGTTAGTTTCTCCCGACCCGAATACCAATTCGATTCGCTTATACAGCTGCGCAATGATCATTCGCTTTCTTTCAATAGAAGCCATTCCAAATTCACCGCTCCATCCCAGGAAGCGGTCATAATAGGAACCAAGCTCTTCAGAAATCTTCTTCTGATTGGTAAGTTGCTGTTCCAGCTCGATTGCGGTTCTTTGTAGCTCTTTCTTTTTTTGAGACGCCTCTTCGATCAATCGGCTAAGCATTTCGGGGTTGAACCTGCTTTTTCCCATCAGGGATTTTGCAACCTCTTGTTCAAGGTTTTTCTGTTCCTGGGCAGCGTTGTCGGCCTTTTTCTTGGCATCTTTAACCCTATCAGATAATGCTTTAATTTCCTCTTTCATTCGTTTTTCGATGGATGCGTCTTTTGGGGTGTCCCTTATGGAATCGAGCAAAAGCCAGGTTACTTGAATGACCAGCCGTTCAACACGCTTTGCCACATACGCTCTTTGTCCGCTGCATTCGACTCGGTGGTTGGCTCCCATATAGCAGAGATACCGCCGTGGAGAACGAGGTGGCAAACAGTATGTACCAGCGGTCAGAACTGGACTGGCTGATCTATAACGATCCGCTGGCCTATGCCGAACTGATTTTGAATGGGGACCCTGAATTGTATCTAAAAGCAGTAACAAAGAAAACTCCGTTAGATTGATGGCAAAGAAAATCCGCCAGAAGCAACACTCTAAAGGGTGCGCCTCTGACGGATTTTTTACATCTTATCAATCAAAGCAAATACAACAGCCTGCTGTTCTTCACTTAGCCTTGACCAGCGTTCCAGAAGCTTTTTCTGCGCCTCAGTCAAGGAAACAGGTGCATCTTCTTCGGCAAACAGTTGAGATAGCGTAATGCCAAAGGCTGTGCAGATTTTCTCCAGGGATGGAATGGTCGGAACCATGTTCTTGCGATACCATGAGGAGATCGTGGATTGCGGCAAACCGGAGCGTTCTGCAAGCTGATACTCTGTCCAGCCCCGCTCCTCTCGATACGCGGTTATAACCGAGAGAATATCCTTCACCTGCATCACTCCTTTGCTTGTGTTCTTCGTAAATTATACTTTGATAAATCGTTGTGATTTAATCATTTATATCGTATAATTTTAACGATAAACACAACTATAAAGGAGGGAGAAATTTGGGCGGAAAAAGCTGTTTCTTTATCGGACACCGAGAGGCATCAGAAGAGATTTATCCGGCATTGTATGCGGCTGTGGAGCAGCACATTGTTGAATATGGTGTCACAGAATTTATCGTTGGCCACTACGGCGGATTTGACCGTCTTGCAGCGTCAGCAGTCAAAGAAGCAAAGCGTTTCTACCCAGAGGTGAGACTCATTTTGCTGCTGCCATACCATCCAGCAGAGAGGCCCATTCCAATGCTAGAAGGATTTGACAGAACATTCTATCCGCCAGGGATGGAAAGCGTTCCGCGCAAGGTTGCAATCGTGAGAGCAAACCGCTATGTTGTGGATCATGTAGACTACCTCATCGCCTATGCGTGGCACCCTGCCAGTAATGCACGGGAGCTGGTGGAGTATGCAAAAAGAAGGGACTGTCAAAATCGTTTACAGATAATGATGTTATAATCTCACATAAATTTTATATACCCTCACAGTTTCGTGAGATTATCTTGCTGATGTGTGCGTGATGTGGTATAATATAAAACAATTCGACAACGAATGGGGAATTGATTATGCCAGTCAGTTACGACAAGCTATGGAAGATGCTGATTGATAAAAAGATGAATCGAACAGAGCTAAAAGACGCTGCGGGAATCAGTTTCAATGTACTGGCCAAAATGGGCAAGAATGAATATGTCTCTATGGAGAGCCTTCACCGGATTTGTCAAACCCTATCATGTGATATAGGCGAGATTGTAGAATTTATAGACGAGTGATGGCTGTACAGACAATTTGCAAAAGAACAGTGAGGAGAAATTATATGCAGCGTCCTTTGACTTGTGTTGAAATATGTGCAGGAGCTGGAGGGCAGGCTCTGGGCCTTGCTATGGCTGGCTTTGTTCATGTCGCATTAGTGGAATATGAAGCTGATTATTGTAAAGTCTTAAAAGATAACCGGCCTGAGTGGAATGTTATATGTGCGGATGTTCATGATTTTGATGGATGCCCTTACAGGGGTGTAGATCTGTTCGCGGGTGGAGTACCATGTCCTCCTTTTTCAGTAGCAGGTAAGCAGTTAGGAAAAGATGATGAGCGCGATCTGTTCCCGGAAGCAATCCGTCTTATCAAGGAAATTCAGCCCCGTGCAGTTATGTTGGAAAATGTTAGAGGTTTTTTAGATTCAAGCTTTAATGAGTACCGCACACATATCTTAGACTCTATTCAGGAATTGGGATATAAGACACAAATTAAGTTGTTGAACGCATCGAATTTTGGCGTTCCACAACTTCGTCCGAGGGTGGTTATTGTCGGTATACGCAACGATCAGGCAGGAGTATTTTCCTACCCAGATGAAGATCCTAGCAGTGCCCCTACCGTGGGAAGAACATTGTATGATTTAATGGCCGAAAATGGTTGGCCGGGTGCAAAAGACTGGGCGGCTAAAGCTAATAAAATTGCTCCTACGCTGGTAGGCGGCTCTAAAAAGCACGGTGGGCCGGATTTGGGCCCGACAAGAGCACGCAATGCTTGGGCAGAACTTGGTGTTGATGGGAAAGGGATTGCGAATGAAG
>OERI01000155.1_pt1 | contig 8412 bp, 6 predicted proteins | sample 1539971 | NCBI WGS metagenome assembly OERI01 (sample SAMEA3891874, study PRJEB23780) | metagenome | biome: terrestrial biome; feature: animal house; material: Caecal content | place: Italy | collected 2015-05-05
ATGATGGAGAGGATCAGGTCCTTGCCCGAGACCCGCTCGGGCAGGGAGCCGGTGAGGACAAACCGGATGGCGGCAGGCACCTTGAACCATGCCATGCCGGTGGCCATGCCGGCGGCCATATCGGTGGAACCAACGCCGGTGGAGAAAGCCCCCAGGGCGCCGTAGGTGCAGGTGTGGCTGTCGGCGCCGATGACGCAGTCGCCGGCGGTGACGATGCCCTTTTCGGGCAGCAGGGCGTGCTCAATGCCCATCTGGCCCACGTCGTAGAAGTTGAGGATGTCGTACTTGTTGGCGAACTCCCGGCACTGCTTGGACTGGGTGGCGCTCTTGATGTCCTTGTTGGGGACGAAGTGGTCCAGGACGATGGCCACCCGCTCTTTGTCGAACACGCCGTCAAAACCGGCCTTCTCGAACTCGTTGATGGCCACCGGGGTGGTGATGTCGTTGCCCAGGACGATGTCCAGTTTGGCGTTGATGAGCTGGCCCGCCTTGACCTGGTCGAGGCCGGCATGGTGTGCAAGGATCTTCTGCGTCAGAGTCATTCCCATGATGCGTTTCTCCTCTATCCTTGTTCAGGGCGCCTGGGGCGTCCGGTTTTACTTGTTGTTGATGGCCGAGACCAGGGCGCGGATGCCGGCCACGATGATGTCGGTATCGGTGCCGGCGCCCCAGGTGGCGGTGCCGTCGCCCCAGACCAGCCCCATATACGAGGCGGCCCGGGAGGTGGACCCGCCGTCCAGGCTGTGCTCAGCGTACTGCTCCAGGTGGAAGTCCATGCCGGTGGCGGTCTGGATGGCGTTGGCCACGGCGTCCAGGCGGCCGTTGCCGATGGCCACCACCTCGCGGGTGGCGCCGTTCATCTCCAGGGTGACCGAAGCGGTGATGCCGCTCTTCTGGATGAAGTGGGCCTCCGCCACGTTGAAGGGTTTCTGCTTGTTGAGATATTCCTGCTCAAAGATGCGGCAGACCTCGGCGGCGGACAGCTCCTTGTGGCTGTGGTCGGAGACGGCCTTGACCTTGTAGCCCAGGTCCTCCCGCATCTTGGGGGGCAGGTTGTAGCCGTAGTTCTGCTCCAGCACAAAGCCGATGCCGCCCTTGCCGCTCTGGCTGTTGATGCGGATGACGTCGGCGTCGTAGGTGCGGCCGATGTCGTGGGGGTCGATGGGGATGTAGGGGCAGGTCCAGCGGTGCTCGCCGTTGGCCTTGCGGTAGTTCATGCCCTTGGCGATGGCGTCCTGGTGGGAACCGGAAAAGGCGCAACAAACGGGATCTTAATCAAATCGGCGGAGGCCCTGGAAACGGCTCACGACATCAATACGGTTGTTCTGGATAAAACAGGAACCATTACACAGGGAACCCCGGTGGTAACGGATCTGCTCTGCAAAGCAGGCATTCAGAAAAAGGAACTTTTGCAGATTGCAGCTTCCTTGGAAAAGCTGTCGGAACACCCTCTGGCAGATGCGATTGTGGCAGAGGCAGATAATGAGAAACTTCCGCTGCTGCCGGTCAGTGAATTTGCACAGATTCCAGGCCAGGGAATTGTCGGAAAAATCGGAAATGACCTCTGTTTAGCCGGAAATCGCCGGTTGCTAAACAACCATCAGATTGAAGGCGGCCATCTTCTTCAGCTTGGCGAGGACATGGCTATGGACGGAAAAACGCCATTGTTCTTTGCCCGTGGAGGAGAGTTGATCGGTGTGATTGCCGTGGCAGATGTGGTGAAACCCACTAGCAAGCAGGCGGTGCAGGAGTTGAGCCGATTAGGGCTTGAAGTAGTTATGCTGACCGGGGATAACGCTAAGACTGCCGAGGCCATCCGGCGTCAAGTCGGCGTGGATCGTGTTGTAGCTGAAGTGTTTCCGCAGGATAAAGAAAAAGAGATACGGCGGCTGCAAAGCGAAGGGAAAAAGGTTGCCATGGTGGGAGACGGTATCAATGACGCTCCTGCCCTTGCCAGAGCCGATGTTGGTATCGCCATCGGAGCAGGTACAGATGTTGCGATTGAGTCAGCGGATATTGTTTTGATGAAAAGCGATCTGCTGGATGTGTCTACCGCCGTACAGCTCAGCAAAGCGGTTATCCGTAATATCAAGCAAAATCTGTTCTGGGCATTTATTTATAATGTCATCGGGATTCCGGTAGCTGCCGGATTGTTCTATTTGTCTTTTGGGTTGAAGTTGAACCCGATGATCGGAGCCTTTGCCATGAGTTTCAGTTCCGTATTTGTTGTATCCAATGCGCTGCGGTTAAGATGGTTTAAGGCGAAACACATTTCCTCTATGGAGCTGGGGACATTCCAGTCAGACAGCTCATCAAATAGCAAAGAAGATAGAAAAGGAGAAATTCACATGGAAAAGACACTGAAGATTGAAGGTATGGTTTGCGGGAACTGCGTAAAGCACGTCGATAAGGCGCTGCGGGAAATCCAGGGCGTGGAACAGGTTGAAGTCAGCCTGGAGGATAAGTCGGCAAAGGTACAGATGGGTTGTACCGTATCGGACGATGTGCTGAAAGCGGCTATCGAAGATGCTGGCTATCAGGTTGTCGAGATCCAGTAAGCGGCCTGCCTATGAAAGCAAAAAGGAGCGACATCACCCACAAACTGAAAATTGCGAGAGGGCAGATAGACGGAATCCTGCAAATGGTGGAGGAAGATCGCTATTGTGTGGATATATCTACCCAAATTCAGGCAACAATGGCATTGCTTAAAAGCGCCAACCAACAGATATTGCAAGCCCATATTCGGAGTTGTGTCCGGGAGGCACTGCAAACGGATGCTGAGAATCCAAAGTTGGAAGAAGCCTTCAAACTGCTGGAGAAAATGGCACAATGATACCGGGAGCGGAAAGGGGCACAGTCTTTTCCGCTCCTGATTTTGTGTCAGTTTGGATTGTTATTCCTGCGGTTTGGAGCGTACAAACGCCCTGCAATTTTATATACTTTTTATGGTTAGACATGGCTAATATCGAATAGGAGGTAATGTGATGAAACAATCACTGGATACAAGAACAAAGCTGCTTACACAGCGCCCCTTCTCGTTGATGCTGGAGCTAAGCATCCCTGCGGTTCTCGGCATGGTCGTTGTGGGCCTCTATAATATGATGGATTCCATCTTTGTCGGACAGATGGTGGGGGATATTCAGATGGGAGCTGTATCGGTTTCCTATCCGTTTACCCTAATCAACGCTGGTTCCGCAGCCATGCTGGGTGTGGGTTCCGCCTCAGTTTTATCAAGAGCTATTGGCAAAAAGGACAACGATACAGTGAAGAAAATCATGGGCAATCTGGTTGCCGCTGTTTTAATTCTGTCTGTGATTTACACGGTCATCGGTATGGTCTTTACCCGTCAGCTTTTATCTCTGGCCGGGGCAAGTGACAATATCCTGAACTATGCCGAAAAGTATCTGCGGATTATTTTCGCTGGTTCTCTGCTGGTCAACTTCTTCCAAAGCGCAAACATGGTGATCCGAGGAGAAGGCCAGCTCAAGAAAGCAATGTTCATCATCGCCAGCGGTGCTATCCTGAACATTATTCTTGACCCCATTTTTATTTCCATTCTGAATCCTTATGGGATGGGGATTGAGGCTGCTGCTTATGCTACTGTGCTGTCCCAGTTTGTCCAGGCTGCGATTACTGTGTGGTACTTCAAAAAGAAAAGTCGAAATGTAAAAATAGGCCGTATCCGTATTGATGGGCCTATTCTCCGTCAGGTGCTTGCGGTTGGCATCTCTGCTCTGTTGATGCAGGTTTTGACCCTTGTTCAGCAGACCGTGATTTACCGTGTAGCTGCCAACTATGGCGGAGAGACTTCACAGATCCTTTTGGGTGCTGCCCTGCGGTTCTGGAATTTCTCCTTTGTCCCTCTGTGGGGAATCAGTCAGGGATTCCAGCCTGCGGCCGGTACGAACTACGGAGCAAAGGATTATGACCGTGTAAAGCTGCTGACCAAAGTATTCATTGCGGCGGCCACCGTCCTGTCCCTGCTGTTCTGGATTCCTGCCGAGCTGCTCCCGGAGCAAGTGCTTTCTATGTTCATTACAACGCCGGGGATTGCAGCGTCAGGAGCAACGAATTTCCGTATTATGTTCAGCACCTATATTTTGCAGGGAAGTTTTCTGATTGCGGTCACGCTGTTCCAGTCCTTGGGTAAGGCGAATAAGGCCACATGGCTGGTACTGTTCCGCCAGATTATCCTCTTTATTCCGCTGTGTGTCCTCTTGCCGATGATCGGCGGCCTGGGCATTCGCGGCGTATGGCTGGCGATTGCTCTGACAGATGCGGTTCTGGTTGTAATCACGATTGCGATGATGGCGTCTGAATTTCGTAAAATGCCGCCCACTTTGCAGGCTTTGCGATAAGGAGGAACAGCTATGTATCTCTGTGATGGAACCATAGGAAACAGCTATAAAGTAAAAAAAATAAGGTTACCAATTAACATTGAAAAACGCCTTGAAGCATTGGGGATGACACAAGGAACGCCCATAGATGTACTGAACTGCAAGGGGAATGGAATCCTGATTGTGAAAATACGAGGAACCCGGTTTGCATTGGGGCGCAATATCACGAAAAATATTTTAGTGGGGTAAATTCTGATGAGTGAAAGTATGACAATCGGTTTCATCGGAAATCCAAACTGCGGAAAAACCACACTGTTTAATGCCTATACGGGCGCAAACCTAAAAGTGGCAAACTGGCCGGGAGTCACCGTTGAAAAGGTGGAAGGTGCCATCAAGGACCATGATATGACCATTCGCCTGGTTGACCTTCCCGGTACTTACAGCCTGACTTCTTATACGATGGAGGAGCAGGTTTCCAGGCAGTTTATACTTAGCGATGAAGTCGATGTAATTATTGATGTTGCAGATGCCTCCGCACTTGAGCGCAATCTGTATCTGACCCTGCAGCTTCTGGAACTTGGAAAGCCGGTTGTATTGGCGCTGAACATGATGGACATTGTGGAAAAGCGGGGCATGGAGATCGACACGCACAGGCTCCCGGAAATGCTGGGGATTCCGGTCATTCCGGTTTCTGCCAGAAAGCGGACCGGCCTTGATGTGCTGCTCCATGCGGCGGCACATCATAAGGACTGTAAAGACCCGGATTGTCTGATCCACCACCATAACTATACGTCAAAGCACCGGCATGACCACCATTCCGAGTATGCAATGGTTTACAGCGATACCATTGAGGATAAGATTGACCTCATTATGGCGGAACTGAAAAAGAAGTATCCCGGTCTGACGAATTACCGTTGGTATGCAATCAAGCTGTTGGAGCAGGATAAGGAAATCACGGAGCATTACCCGGTTGACCTGCCGGACGTGCTGGACCGGAATTATGAATCCGACATTATCAACGAGAAGTACGATTTCATTCAGGAAGTCATCCGTGAAGTGCTGGTCAATAAAGACCGCCAGGATGCTTTGACACAGAAAGTAGATCGTGTGCTGACCCATCGGGTATGGAGTATCCCTATTTTCCTGGCGATCATGGCCGTAGTCTTTTTCTTTACCTTCACGATTGGAGACTGGCTGAAGGGATATTTTGAAATGGGAATAGAAAGCCTGTCTGGTGCAGTCAACAGCGGATTGGTTGCTGCTGGCGTCAACGATGTGCTGCGTTCTCTGTTGGTAGATGGCATCATCGCTGGCGTAGGTGGTATTCTGACCTTCCTTCCAAATATTTTCATCCTGTTCCTTGCTCTGGCCTTCCTTGAGGACAGCGGTTATATGGCGCGTGTTGCTTATGTCATGGAGGGGATTATGAGCAAGCTGGGGTTATCCGGCAGGGCCTTTATTCCGATGATACTGGGCTTTGGATGTACCGTTCCGGCAATTATGGCATCACGAACTCTGGAAAACCGGCGAGACCGTTTTAAGGTCATGCTGGTTACTCCTTTTATGAGCTGCAGCGCCCGTTTGCCAATCTACATCCTGTTCGCAGAGATGTTCTTTGCGGAACGTGCGATGCTGGTGGCATATTCCATGTACCTGATCGGCCTGGTGGTTGCAATCCTCGTGGCGGCGGTCATCCATTTGATTGACCGCAGGACTTCAGAAAACTATCTTTTGATTGAGCTGCCGGAATATAAAGCGCCCAGCTCCAGAACTGTTGCAATTTATGTTTGGGAAAAGGTAAAGGACTACCTGACCAAAGCGGGTACTACCATTTTTGTGGCCTCTATTCTCATGTGGATCATCCTGAATTTCGGGCCGCATGGCTACACAACAGAAATGACGGAGAGTTTCGGAGCTATTTTGGGACATTGGCTGGTTCCGTTCTTTGCTCCCATTGGATTGGGGTTCTGGCAGATTGCCGTCGCTTTGATTGCCGGTATTTCCGCGAAAGAAGTGGTGGTATCCAGCTGCGCCGTCTTGTTCGGGGTCCCGAATATCAATTCTGCTGCGGGGATGGACACGCTGGTTGGTATCCTTGGTACGGCAGGCTTTGGGCAGCTTAACGCTTTTTGTCTGATGATTTTTTGCCTGCTGTATATTCCCTGTGCCGCTACATTGGCAACAATCCGTAAAGAAGCGGCCAGCACCCGGTGGATGCTGTTGTCTGCTTTGTTCCAGTTGGTTGTAGCATGGGGCATTACATTTATTGTTTATCGAATAGGACTTCTTGTGTGAGGTGGGAATTATGACATTTAAAAAGTTTTTACGTTACGCCATCATTATTTCTGTGATTGGCGTTGGATTTTTAGCTGCAAAGAATCTTTTGCGAAAAAAATAAAAACGGGAGAAAGCTGACAGACTCCATTTCTGTCGGCAGAAAGACAAAATGAGTATTATTGAATCTGTAAAAAATACGGCTTTTACTGCGGCTGTTAATATGGCATTGAATTATCTGGAGAAAGATCCGGAAACCAATATCTCAAGAACTATGAATTTGATTGATAAGGCGTTGCCAGATGGCTGGTATGAGAACCAACGGGCAGCCTTCCGAAAGGCGATTGATGAAAAAGGAAATTGGTATGAGCTAATTTTGAAAGCCTATCAGTTGGATACCGATGTGCGAAAAACCTTGTTCCAGAATTTTATCATCAATTCTGCCTTAAAAGGCGGAGCTATCCAGGAAGAAATACGGGAAAAAGAAAAATGCAATGTTCCATGGGCAATTCTGCTAGACCCTACATCAGCCTGCAATCTGCATTGTACTGGCTGCTGGGCTGCCGAGTACGGCCACAAACTGAATTTGAGCCTGGAAACGATTGACCGCATCATCCAGCAAGGTAAGGATTTAGGTATTTATATGTATATCTACACAGGCGGAGAGCCGATGGTTCGCAAAAAGGATTTGATTACCCTCTGTGAACGGCATCCTGATTGTGCGTTTCTGTCATTTACAAATGGCACACTGATTGATGAAACATTCTGCCAGGAGATGCTGCGGGTGAAGAACTTTGTCCCGGCGATCAGCTTAGAAGGATTTGAAACGGCTAATGACGGACGCCGAGGCAGCGGCGTTTTTGAAAAGGTCATGCACGCTATGGATTTATTGCGGGAGCATAAACTTCCTTTTGGTATTTCTACGTGCTATACCAGTGCGAACTATAAGGACATCAGCAGTGAATCATTTTTCGATATGATGATTAACATGGGCGCTATGTTCGTGTGGTTTTTCCACTATATGCCTGTTGGCAATGAGGCGGTTCCGGAGCTTTTGCCAACACCGGAGCAGAGAAGAACAGTCTATGAGCGTATTCGGGCATTTCGGAGTACAAAGCCGATCTTCAGTATGGATTTTCAGAATGATGCGGAGTATGTGGGCGGCTGCATCGCCGGAGGGCGTAATTACCTACATATCAATGCTGCCGGGGATGTTGAGCCTTGCGTATTTATTCACTACTCTAATATGAACATCCATGACTGCACTTTGCTGGAGGCACTGAAAAGTCCGATTTTTATGGCCTACCATGATGGACAGCCATTCAATAAAAATATGTTGCGGCCCTGCCCGATGCTGGAGAATCCGCAGATTTTGAGGGAGATGGTAAAGCGCACTGGCGCAAAATCGACAGATTTGCAGTCACCAGAATCAGTAGACCATCTCTGTGACAAGTGCGATCTGTATGCAAAGAACTGGCAGCCTATGGCAGATGAATTGTGGAGTGCCAGTCAGGAGGTGCCTAAATGATTTTAACAGGGATATGGGCCATCCGAAAAATTCAAAAGAACCGGAAAAATGGATCTTGCTGCAGTGGAGGTTGTTCTGGTTGTGTGGGAAAAGAATACTGTAATAAATAAACTGGATCTGACCGATGCCCATGTTTGACAAAGGGTGTCAGACTGTATCACAAAAGCGACCGGCGCAGGACGGCGGCTGTCCGGGCGGCTATGCCGGATATGGACGAAGAAATGCGGGCGCTGGCCCGCCAGACCCTTGATAAGCTGGACACCATGAGCGATG
>OERI01000164.1_pt1 | contig 8165 bp, 10 predicted proteins | sample 1539971 | NCBI WGS metagenome assembly OERI01 (sample SAMEA3891874, study PRJEB23780) | metagenome | biome: terrestrial biome; feature: animal house; material: Caecal content | place: Italy | collected 2015-05-05
AACATCCTGGTCGTGGGTGGTTCCGGCGCGGGCAAGACACGCACCTATGCGGTGCCTAATGTGCTGGAAGCAGCCAGAGCTGGACCGGCCGGGAAAGGCTGTTCGCTGGTCATTACAGATCCAAAGGGAGAAATTCTGCGCAAGACCGGAAGATATTTGCTTCGGCAGGGCTACGAGGCGCGGGTGTTCGACCTCATTGACCCCAATGCCTCTTATTGCTACAACCCATTCGTCTATGTGCAGGATGACAAGGATGTGCTGCAGCTCATCACCAACCTGATCCAAAACACGACGCCGTCCCATGCGAAAAGCAGCGACCCATTTTGGGAAAAATCCGAGACCGCCCTGCTGCAAGCCCTCATGCTCTATCTGCTCCACGAAGCCCCGCCGCGGGAACAAACCTTCGGCATGGTCATGGAGCTGCTGGAAAGCGCCGAGGTCAAGGAGGAAGATGAAAACTACCAGTCACCGCTGGACGTGCTGTTTGAGCGGCTTGAAGAACGGGAGCCGGACAGCATTGCCGTCAAGCAATACCGCGTCTTCAAGCAAGCTGCGGGCAAAACCGCGAAGTCGATTTTGGTGAGCGTTGGCGTGCGGCTGGCGGCGTTCAATTTACCGCAAATCGACCGCCTGACGATGACGGACGAACTGCATCTGGATGAGTTGGGCGAGAAAAAGGTGGCGTTGTTCTGCTGCATCCCGGATTCGGACAAGAGCCTCAACTATCTCGTTGGCATGGTCTATACCCAACTCATTCAGACGCTCTACCGCCAGGCTGACCGCGTCCACAAGGGGCGGCTGCCGGTGCCGGTCCATTGCCTGATGGACGAGTTCCCGAATATTTCGCTGCCCAAGGACAGTTTTCTGGCTGCCTTGGCAACCATGCGTTCCCGCGGCATTTTCTGCTCGATCATCGTGCAGAACATCAGCCAGCTGAAAGCCATGTACAAGGACAGCTGGGAATCGCTGATCGGTCTATGCGACGAGTTCCTCTATATCGGGGGCAACGAGCAGAGCACGCACAAGTACGTCTCCGAGCTGATTGGCAAGGAGACGGTGGCCACCACCAACCACAGCCGCAGCCGCGGGCGCAGTGGAAGCTACAGCACAAGTGAACAGCAGGCCGCCCGCGACCTGTTGACGCCGGATGAAGTGCGCCTGCTGCCAGACGGCAAAGCCGTGCTGTTCGTGCGCGGCGAGCGGCCGGTCATCGACGACAAGTATGACCTGCTGCGCCACCCCTGCATCCGCTTCACCGAGGACGGCGGTGCACCGCCCTACGACTACACCGCAGCCGACCAGGCGGCGGACGACCTGCCCGGCGAGGCTGCCGATTGGGAACTGCTGGATATGGATGATTTTTTGCCGCAGCCTAAGCCGCCCCAACCGCAATTCCGAACCATACAAAGTAAAACCAAAAGGAGGTCTGCCTATGAATCCCATGTATCGAAAAAACAGAAACCGGCTGAATAACCGGCCCACCACCTACCGCCTGCGTCGCGGCTTTGCGCTGTACGCCGTTGCCGCTCTGGCCTGCTGTCTCGCAACGCCCGCACTGGCGGCCGGCGACCCGCTTGCCGTCATCGACAACCTGAACAACTTTATTTTCAGCATCATCCGGGCCGTTGGCCTCATCTTGCTCGGCTGGGGCATTGTGCAGGTGGGCCTCTCGCTGCAAAGCCACGACCCGAGCCAGCGCAGCCAGGGGTTTTTGACGCTGGCGGGTGGCATTATCATCACGTTTGCCCGTGAAATTCTCGATTTGATCATCGGGACAGGCGCGTGAAGGCCGCGGCGATCGGCTGCCAGGAGGGGGTGATGCGATACGGACAATAACTGGATCGTTGACAACCTGACCAATGCCCTCAACACCTGGAACGACAAGCTGGGTGAAATTTGGCAGCTGCTGACCGTCAGCCCGGTCAGCTACAATGGCGGCGCGGTGTGGAGCGTCATGACCGGCATCCACGGTGCTCTGCAGGCCATTGGGTACGGGCTGCTCGTGCTGTTTTTTGCCGCCGGTGTGGTCAAGACCTGCGGCAGCTTTGTGGAGGTCAAAAAACCGGAACACGCCCTCAAACTGTTTATTCGCTTTGTGCTGGCCAAAGCTGCGGTGGATTTCGGCATGGACTTGATGCTGGCGGTGTTTGACATCGTGCAGGGCATGATCTCGCAGGTCATCGGCACTGCGGGGGCAAGCGGCATCGGCACCGCCACGCTGCCGCAGGAACTCGTCGATACCATCAACGCCTGCGGATTTTGGGAGAGCATCCCACTGTGGGCTGTAACTCTTATAGGCAGTCTGCTCATCACGGTGCTGTCCTTTGTCATGGTGCTGACCGTCTATGGGCGTATGTTTTCCCTCTGGATGTACGCCGCCATCGCGCCGATCCCGCTGTCGGCCTTTGCGGGCGAACCCACCAGCAGCGTGGGCAAAAACTTCCTGCGCAGCTATGCGGGCGTCTGCCTGCAAGGCGTGGTCATCGCCCTGGCCTGCATCATCTTTTCTGCCCTTGCCACCGGCGCACCCACCGTTGACCCCAACGCCAGCGCCATCACGGCGGTGTGGTCCTATGTGGGAACCCTCGCGTTCAATTTGCTGGTGCTGGTGGGGGCCGTGAAGGGATGCGACCGAATCGTGAAGGAGATTATGGGGCTGTAAGGCGGCCGCCGCACGGCATCAGAACAAGCGAGCGCCAATCATCCGAAAAATATTCGGCCAAGTATCCGGTTTGGTCTGCAATCCTCATCTCATCGATTATAATGTGAGTATATTGTGCGGAATGGCAAGTTGCGTCCAGAGGCAAGAAACTTCTCCGGTGCGGAACCAACCTCTGACAATTCGTCAGCAGTTGAACCGGATGGCACGGATGGCTACCACGCATCATTCGGAGAATATACGGCAACCAGATTCAATTCGGCATACGCTGTGTGCCGAATTTCCTGAGCGTTTTATCGATGGTTTCTGCATAGCACCAACGAATGGCGAATAAGCAGATAAGATTGGCAGGCAGTGATCATAAGGACGCCGCAACGATATAGGAGGGTGAAAATGTGAACCGACTGCTGTAAAATTCATCGTTGAATTTTACGCAATAATCCGCTATACTTAAAGCAGAAAGGACGGTGTTTTCCATGCCGAATATCAAGCCAATCTCCGATCTGCGCAATTACAATGAGGTCCTGCGGGATGTCGCGGCCGGGGAGCCGGTATTCCTGACCAAAAATGGCCGCGGTCGCTATGCGGTGGTGGATATTCAGGAGTACGAGAAAAGTCAGGCAATGGTCAAACTGCTGACCGAGCTGGCCCGCGGCGTGCGCTCCGGGCAGGAAGAAGGCTGGCTCGCACTGGACGATGTGGAAAAAATGCTGTTGGGGTGAAGTATGGCAAAGGTACAAATCTCCCCGTTGGCACAGCAGGACTTGCTGAATATCCGTCAGTATATTGAAACAGAGCTGGCCAATCCTGTGGCCGCACGCCGCACGGTTGAGCGTGTGCTGAAAGCGATCCGCCAGCTGGAACAATTTCCCTTATCTGGGGCGCCCCTGCAGTATAATGGAGCAGACACAGGGTATCGCTATGTGACCAGCGGCAACTATGTGGCGTTCTATATTGGTACACACACCACTGTGCAGGTGGTGCGGGTGCTATATGGTCGCCGAGATACGATCCGCATCTTGCTGGGAAGCTCGTTCCGGCCAGAGGAACCAGAAGAAGATACAGAATAAACCACTGGGGCAGCCGTAAACGGTTGCCCTTTTCTATTGAAAGACCCAATTGTGAGACTATAATAAAAACCTGGAGCCTGCCAAAGCAAGCTCCAGTTTTCATTTCTGGTGTTGGATGATCCACTGCAAAAGTTCGGCGGCGCTCGCCTGGCTTGCCGCGACTGCAAAGATAATGTCGATGAGTTCCTGCTGTGTGTAGGAAAGTTCAATGCCATTCAGCGCAAGAAAGACCAGCATGACATGGGTACCGATCCGCTTGTTGCCATCCACAAAGGGATGGTTGCAAACCAGCCCGAACCCAAGCTGTGCCGCCTTGGCCTGCACAGAAGGGTAGAGGCTTTGCCCGTCGAACGTCTGAAACGGGGCAGCCAACGCCGAGTCCAGCAGTCCCTCGTCACGGACGCCGGGCGTTCCGCCGAACTCCTGCAGCAGCTGCTCATGAAGCAGCAGAACCTGCCGTTTTGTCAGCCGCTTCATTTGGCCAGCACCTCATAGGCTTCCTTGTTCTTAGCCATGAGGCGTCTGGAAATCGCCAAGACATCCTCATCGGAAGCCTGCTGTTCGCTTTCCAGTTGGCTGAACTCGATCAGGACATAGCGCGGTGTATTGTTTTTGAGAATGACGGCCGCGCCGTTCTCATCCACCAGCCGTGCCACGCGGGAAAAGTTCTGGTTGGCTTCGGTGATGGACACCAGATTGTCTGTGTTGATGACCATATCAGGCACCTCCTTCTGTTACCAGTATACACGAAAAGTAGGAGAAATACAACCTATAAAGGAGATGGTTTCCATCGAAATCAAAATCCCCAAAGAAATCCGCAACTACCATGAGAACATCTTTTTCGGGCTGAACACCCGGCAATTCGTCTGCTCACTGCTGGCGCTTGGCGCGGCGGTGGGCCTTTATTTTTGCCTGCGGCCCATCGTCGGCGCAGAGCAGGTGGGCTGGATGTGCATCCTGGGCGCTGCGCCGTTTGCCGCCTGCGGTTTTTTCAGCTACCACGGCATGACGGCCGAACAGCTGTTGTGGGCGTGGATCAAGTCCGAGATTCTTAGCCCCAAACGGCTGGTGTTCCGGTCGGACTGCCTGTACTACCAGATCATGCAGCCCGCCATGGCCGAGGGCTGCAAGCGCAAAACCGACCGCCGCGCCAAAAACCACATCGACAAAACCGATGATTTCAAATCCGACAAAACCAAACCGAAACGGAGGAATCGTATGAAGAAAAATGAAATGACCAAAGCCCCGGAGGCACGCCATTGACCAAGACGCTGGCAGCTGCCAGGCGTCAGGAGCGCGTCAAGTTCAAGGTCCCGCGCTCGGTGCAGGACGCCATCCCCATCCGCCGCATCTGGCCGGACGGCATCTTCCAGGTGGGCAACCAGTATAGCAAAAGTTGGTCCTTCACCGACATCAACTACGCCATTGCCGACAAGGACGACAAGATGGCGATGTTCCTTGACTATTGCGCCCTGCTCAACGCGCTGGACTCCGGCGCGTCGGCCAAGATCACGATCCACAACCGCCGCATCGACAAGGAGGACTTCGAGCGGTCGGTGCTGTTGCCGCTGCACGGCGATGCTCTCGACCACTACCGGGAGGAATTCAACGAGATGCTCCGCGCCCAGGTCACCGGCACCAGCAACAGCATGGTGCGCGAGCGGTACCTGACCGTCAGCATCGTCAAGCGCAGCATCGACGAGGCCCGCACCTACTTTGCTCGCGTCGGCACCGACCTCGTCACCCATCTCGCCAAGCTCAGCACGGTGGCGGCGGAACTGTCCACGCCCGACCGCCTGCGCCTGCTGCGGGACTTTTTCAAGGCGGGCCAGCCGCCGGCGTTTGATTTCGACCTGCGCGGGCACGCCAAACTCGGCCACAGCTTCAAAGATTGGCTCTGCCCCGACAGCATGGAATTCGCCGCCGATCACATCAAATTCGACGGCCGCTTTGGACGGGTGTTGTATTTGCAGGATTACGCCAGTTACATCAAGGACAGCTTCATTTCGGAACTGTGCGATCTCGACCGCAGCATGATGCTGTCCATCGACATCCTGCCTGTGCCCACCGACGAGGCCGCCCGCCAGATGCAGAACACGCTGCTGGGGGTGGAGACCAACATCGCCAACTGGCAGCGCAAGCAGAACGCCGCCAACAACTGGTCGGCCACCATCCCCTATGACATGGAGTTGCAGCGCAAGGAAACCAAGGAGATGCTGGACGACCTGACCACCCGCGACCAGCGCATGATGTTCGGCCTGGTGACGCTGGTCCACATGGCCGACAGCCTGCAGCAGCTCGACAGCGACACCGAGACCTTGCAATCGGTGGGACGCAAGCATTTGTGTCAGCTCTCGACGCTGCGCTGGCAGCAAAAGGACGGCCTCGACACCGTGCTGCCCTACGGCCTGCGCCGCATCCAGGCCCTGCGCACCCTGACCACCGAGAGCACCGCCGTGCTGATCCCGTTCCGCGCGCAGGAAATTTTGCAGCCAGGCGGCATCTACTACGGGCAGAATGCCGTCAGCAAAAACATGATCGTGGCTGACCGCACGAAACTGCTGAACGGCAACAGCTTCCGCCTGGGTGTGTCCGGCTCCGGCAAGTCGATGTCGGCCAAAGAAGAACTTGTGCAAATTGCCCTCGCCACCGAGGATGACATCCTCATTCTCGACCCGGAAAGCGAGTTTGGCCACCTGACCCGCGCGCTGGGCGGCGAGGTCATCCAGATCTCGGCCACCTCGGACACCCACATCAACGCGCTGGACATGGACCGCAGCTACGGCGACGAGCGCAACCCGATCGTGGCCAAAAGCGAGTTCGTGCTCTCGCTGTACGAGCAGTTGGTCGGCGGCGGGCAGGTGACGGCCAAGGAAAAATCCATCCTCGGCCGCTGCACCGAACTGGTCTACCAGCCTTACATCCGCAACGGTTATCAGGGTACGCCGCCGACGCTGCGGGATTTTTACCGCCTGCTCAAACTCCAGCCGGAGCCGGAGGCTCAGGGGCTGGCGCTGGCCAGCGAACTGTTCATTACCGGTACACTGAACACCTTTGCCAAGTACACCAACGTCGATACCCAGGCCCGCATCATCGACTACGACATCCGGGAGCTGGGCGAGCAGCTCATGCCGCTGGGGATGCTGGTGACGCTGGATGCGATCTACAACCGTGTCATCCAGAACCAGAAGCACGGCAAGCGCACCTGGATCGTGGCGGATGAGTTTTACATCCTTTTTCGGTATGAGTACAGCGCCAACTTTTTCTACAAGCTGTGGAAACGCATCCGCAAGTACAACGGTTTGATCACCGGCCTGACACAGAACGTGGATGAGCTGCTGCGCTCCGACACCGCCCGCCTGATGCTGGCAAACAGCGAATTCCTGATCCTGCTCAACCAGAGTGCCACCGACCGGGAGGAATTGGCCAAGCTGCTGCACATCTCAGACACCCAGCTCGGCTACATCACCGATGTCCCCGCCGGCTGCGGCCTGATCCGCTGCGGCGGGCAGCTGGTGCCTTTCACCAATGCCTTCCCGACCCACACCGACCTCTATCGTTTGATGAGCACCCGACCAGGTGAGATGTTGAACTGACGATGCAGCGGGAAAATAAAAACAGAGGGCCGCCTGGGCAGCCCTCCGCAAAAGCATCTCTCAAAAGCTCCAAATGTTGTTTTCCAGCCCCCGCAGCCGGGCGCGGAAATCGGCGGCCATCTTGGGCGTATCTGCCACCTCCGGGAAGGTCACCAGGTAGTCGTCCCCGGACTGGTGAAAGCTCACTACACCGGCCAGCCCCGCCATCTCGGCCACCTTGACGAGCGAGTGGAAATCATATTCCAGCGAACTGATCATCAGGTTCATCGAAAACACACCTTTTGTTTCGTATCGCATTTGTTCCAGCATAGCACGGAAGGATGCCAGATGCAACACCGCCAGCGCGCTATTTTGCCTGTGCCGGTGGCGACAACAACTGTTCAATCAGGTAGTGATACTCGGGCAGTTGGGCATCAAACGGCTGAATGCGGTGTAAAAACTCATCCCGCTCCAGTTGGTGCATCTGCCAAAGTTCGTACTCGCGGTCGTTTTCAAGAAGGATGTCGTTGCCGATCTCAGTATAACACTTGTCGCAAATCTCTTCGGCAGAGTGAATCTCATCGGCACCATCAAAGCAGTCGCGTGTGGTATCAATAAAGAGCGACACATAGCACTGCCGTTTATTCGACCAGACGATCTCAAGATAATCTGCCTGGTCAATAAACGGTTTGAACACAGTCAGAACTCGCTCGATCTCGCGCTTCTGTTGATCGGTATACATGGTCCCCTCCTTACGCCAAGTCGGCAAAGCTCATCTGCCCATCCTCGCAGCTTCGTTCCAGCACCGGCGGCACGATGGTCAGCAGCGTCAGCGCCGCCTGTGGGTCGGTCAGCCAGGGG
>OERI01000166.1_pt1 | contig 8135 bp, 10 predicted proteins | sample 1539971 | NCBI WGS metagenome assembly OERI01 (sample SAMEA3891874, study PRJEB23780) | metagenome | biome: terrestrial biome; feature: animal house; material: Caecal content | place: Italy | collected 2015-05-05
CTATATCAATAATAGATACAACGAAACAATAGAGAGTATAAGTAATAACCTTGATGAATTCGGAGATGCAGTTGAACCCGATGATGAAATCAGTGGAATTACTTCGGATAGCGAAGGTGCTGAAGATGATGACGAGCAAGTTTCACTAGATAAGCTGATGGAAGACGGGTTCGAACCACCTGAAAAATATAAAGACATTTTCTATGACGATAAGAAACTTATTGATGATAAGAAATTTATAGAGAACGCAAGGAGGTCATTAAAGGAAGAAAAGAAAACTCCCAAAGCAAGAGAATATAGATTTGGAGGAAAACCTATCAAGAGAGATGTAAAGCTAGATGTAAAGGATATCAGTTGTGTATCTGGTGAATCTGATATAGAAGGATTTAAGATATAAAATTAAAATGAGTTTAACATTGACTTGACAAGTGAAAATTATTGTGATATAATATGTGTATAAAGAAGTTAGATTGTAGGGAGGTATGAGCATGAGTAAAGAAGTAGTTGAGCAGCCTATTGATTTGGCTGATGAGCGTGTGTTTTATACTGGTTGGCGCTTGTATAAAGAAGTGACAATCATTGAGCATGCCGATTATCCTAATGAGCCTGTAAAAGAGGGCGAAGAGAAGATAAAGAAAGTCTATGTAGCTGATGCTTCTGATAAGAAACAGTTGAAGACCGGTAGAAGCTGGGCTGAAGCTTATGAATATGACCCTGTTACAAAGAAACGTAAGACAATTCCAGGTAAGGAGTATACCTTTGAGAATAAAGGATTTACCTTGTGTTTGTCTGACAGTCCAGGGTCAAGTTGGCAGGGAGGCAAGCTGTCTTTCTGTATGTGCATTATCAAGAAAGATGGTCATGTATGGCAGACAGGTATCGCAAGTGACCTGCTGATTAACCTTCTTAAACAGTCCGATTGTTTAAAGGGTGAAGTTCAGGGTGAAATTTGTTTTGCTCGTAACAATGGTAAGCTTGGCATGGTCAGAGTAGGTACTGAGTCTTATAACAATGCTGTTATGGACGATCAGATCCGAAAGAAGATCAGTAAGACTAAGAAAGCTAAGCTTGGTTATGAGCATAAGTCTCTTACTCAGAGCAATGTATGGCTGTGTGATGTATACAATTGGATTGAGAAAGAGGACATGTATGTAACTAAGATAGGCAATAGGTATTGGGGCCGTGTAGACCATTGGTTCCAGAAAATCAAGCTTGCTGATAAATCTAAGCTTGAGCATGTATACGTAGATGATTCTTATATTGGGGCTCGGGGATGTGGAGAGAAATACAAAACCCCGCCCAAGAGTCCCGATGGAGTTTATACGATGGCTGAAGTTGTTCAGGCCGCTGTTGACTCTTTCAGTCCTGCCGATAGTGGTTATGTCTGGGCAATGAATATGTTAAATCATACAGTAGATAAGTTCCCGGCTAGAGCAATCGGTAGACAGCTTGTAAAGGATGAGATGACTCCTGAGCAGTTTAAGCAGTATAAAGATGCTTGTGTTGCTTATTACGAAGCTTTGCATGACAGATATTATAATGACAAGACTAAGGTAAATAGCTTTGGGGCTGAGAGTCTTGCTTATAAGCTTGGTTATACCTTTGACAATGTTCGACCTGTAATCGACATTGAGAAACTTAAGGAGTGGCTTAAGTATTTCAGTGGATATATTATTGTAGAAATTGATGGCGTAGAATATATGTCTGATAAACTTAAGCATGACCTTGATACGATGGAAGTTACTGACTTGAGAATCAAGCGATAAGAAAGTTAAATAAACCTAAAGGTTTAATGGGAGTGACATTACAATGAGTGCTTATGCTAAACTGAGCCTGTGGGACCCTGCTTACAATCCGAAAATGGAGCGTAACTCTAGCAAGGAATACATTGAGGAATATCTCAAGAATCATTTCTGGCTGAGAGCGAGCAGCCGAGAAGAAGCCTATAAACTTCTAGACAGAATGGCTAAAAGCCCTAATGTCAAGAATATTTATACTTATACAATCGGGCTTAGACCTGGCAAGCCTATTCCTGTTGCCGAGTTCATTATGGAAGTCGAGATTAACAGTGAGAACGAGTACGGTATGCTTTTCTGGAGTAAGTACTACTCTGAGAAGGATGAAGCTATTAAAGATAGCGAAATCTATAATAGAATTGATAAGTACTGGAGGATGTTTGCATGAGCGCTACAATGGCAATTTATGAGGTCATTCCTAACGTTAAGTACGTTGGTAACGATATCATGAATATGTTTAAGAACTTCTTCAATCGGTCGAAAAAGCGTGATGTTGAAGATATTATGGCCGAGAGATACGGGTATGATCGTCACGACCATACTTATGAGGAATGGAAAGAAGCTTATAGAGATATTGTCAATCATGCTTTCATTGATGAGACTACAGGAGAGTTTATTCCTAAGGCAGATATTGAAGACAACTTGAATGAGTTTGGGTTCCGTTCTCTTGATGTGTTTGACTTTTCAAATTATAAGGGACTCCTTATCAGGGGTAAGAAGATTCGTCCTGTACTGCGACAGTTGAAAAAACTTCGTGACCTCGGAGTTGTAAAGAAACATTACTTTAAGCCTTCTGGTGTATACGAATACATCCCAGTTAAGGTTGCAATGCTTAATGAACGACCTGCATATCGTCAGGGTTGGTTCTTCAAACAGAAGTGGCTTGACAGTGATATGCCTCTTGTAATTTGTACTACCTATGATGATTTGAAGAAGTCGCTTGATAGAATCATCGACGTAAGAAGAGGTGATGAAGCTATGAATGAGCGAGGAGTTGAAGCTTATCAATATTTCCTTTATGCTTTTAAGGAATTGGCTAAGCAGAACCCAGACAAGAAATACTTCGTAGAAATTAGTTTTTAAACATAGCTAAAAGAGATGAACATAATGACAGAAAGAGAGAGAATAAAGTTTTGTAGAGATGCTTTTTTGGTAATAGATAATATAGCTTTCTTTAAAATGAAAGGCAAAGATTTGCCGGCAGACTCATTCAAAGTTGTAGATATAAACAGTAGAAGACATATGATTGTTCAGATAACTGATAATGGGTTTAATGTACTGAATACTTCTATGTCTGAAACATCTTATTACAAGGCTATGTACTTTACAGAAGTTAATAGACGGCTTATCAGAAACGAGGTGCTGTGCAATACCTAAATACGTATAGTTTAAAGTCGGAGGATTTTGGCCGTTAAAGACATAAGAATTGAAAAAGTACGGTATATGTACAATCCACAGAGAGTATGACTATAAGAAGGAGACGATAACAATGAGTGTAATGGCAGACGTTCATATTAGAATGGTAAATGCAATGAAAGCAAAGGATAAGCAGAGTAAGGATGCTTACTCTAATATCCTAGCGGCTTTGAAGGCAAAAGCAAAGGAGCTTTTGGTTGATGAATTGACTGACGAACAGGCCGCTCAAGTCATCGTTAAGATGGCTAAACAGAATCAGGAGAGTATTGATACTTGTCCTGCTGACCGTGAAGATATCATGAAGACTTTGCAGTTTGAGCGAGGAATTATTTTACGTTATATGCCTGAGCAGATGGGTGAGGGTGAGATCAAGACGAAAATCAGCGAAGTGATTTTTGAACTTGGTTTGACTGAACCTACTGCAAAAGACAAGGGCAAGATTATGAAGGTTCTTATGCCTCGTGTGAAAGGCAAGGCAGACGGAAAGCTGGTCAATGCTGTTCTGGCTACTTACATCAAGTAATGTTTGGAGGTCAGGAAGTTAGTGAGCAATACTAAGACTAAGAAAGATAAACTTCCTAGGAAAGACCTAAAGGTTGTTGGAGAACTGTATATAGGTTACATGATGACTATATACAAAGACCTTGATGGAAATTTCTATACTTTTGCAAAAGCGGAAACTGGCGTATCCGAAGATATTGCAGACAAGCTTGTAGAATTTCCTTGGAAGGAAAGAACTCTTTACCTTATGGACCCTTGGGAAAGAGTTGAATACTATGAAGATGAATTTGGTCATCATTACTTGTGTAATGTTTATGACTGTGTTTATATCGACGTATTCGCTGAAAGCGTTGAGGAACTCTTAAATCTTTTGCAGGTAATGCTGAGACCTGACGAAAAGGGCTGGGATGAATTGTTAGACTCTATCAATAAGGATAACGAGGCTACAATTAAACCTAAAGATTCTGAAAATGATTCAGAATCTAAGCAGTCTGAACAAGAGGTTGAAGCTTAAGAACAGATTAAAGTCTTTGTAGATTATACTTATAAATTAAATATATTCGTTAGATACGACTCGTGCTCTGACTATGGTCTTTGTGTGGGTCGTATTTTATTATAGATAAATATAATTATTAAATTTAAAGTTATATCTATAAAAGAAGAGGTGCTAGGCATGGCAAGTGTTTATGTGAATCCTTTGATACTTAGAGCGATCAGTAGTACTGCATACTTCACTAGAATAGACGAATCTAAAGAGATGGCAGAAGAGCAGGAAATTAGAAAAGCTCATCCTGAATTGTATCAAAGCAAGATTCAAAAGTTTGATAGTCCTAATAATATAAAAGGTATATTCATTACTACAAGTGGAATATACGTTGAGACTTATAACGGGTATGCTGTTTTAGATAAGAATACAGGCAAGCCTAAAAGAGAGGGTACTCGTATAAGATTTGATAAGGACGTAAACTCTGAGTGGTCTAGTGCAATGGATACGTATAGGCAGGACCCAAGAACTTATGTGCCTGGACAAGAAACTAAGGTGAACTACAATAATAACTGGATGTTTAGTCCTGTGTTATAGAACCTCAGATACGTATATTTTGATGATAGTATATACGCTATATTGAATAATACTGATTTAAGTTAGCAGGGTAGCATAGAGTTTGCTATAAAGGCTGCGATTTTAAATGCTCCTGGTGCTAAGGGAAATCCTACAAGGTCAATATTTCCTAGATTAGCTTATATATTTTATTGTAAAGGACTTGGTGACCTTTTTAGCAATCCTAAAGGAATTTAGGTTGTACTCGAAATATAGAATAAGAACAAGGATAACTGGGGACTTGAGATAGCGAAATTAAAAGGAAAGCCTTATGTAAATGCTTGTTTAGCTGATGAGCAAGGATGGGGAACTCCCTAGAATGATGTTCAAGGCCGTCCTGACATCTATATGTACGATAGGTTATTCCTTGCTGACACCTTAGATAAGCAGAAGGCTGAAAAAGACGAAGCAGAGCGTAAGCGTAAAGAGGAAGAACAGAAGAATAAAAAGGAAGGCTATGGAATACCAGGCTTTTTAACCGCTAAAAAACTTTTTGGAAAAACAATAGAGTTTTATTTAGTTAAACCTGTGACTATTGCTTATAGTAGATTGCTTAGTATAGGATACGAAGGAACAAAGTAGAATGATGGACTGCTTGTAAAGGATGCGGGAGCAATTTACTTTGGATCTAATAAGAAATTTGCTAGACCCTAGCAGTAGACAAGATTTGTACTTTAGGGCGTCCAAAAAGGCATAGAGGAAAGTTTGCAGAATCAGAACAAGCAATTATAGCCTTTAAATACCGATATAGATGCAAGTGCTTGTGGTTTAGACGCAGACGAATTTTATAAGTACATTGAATACTTGAAGAAGATAGGTAGTAACAGTAGTTTAGTACCTGTAAACTACGGATTCAGTGCAAGACTTGTGAAAGGATATACTTGTAACTGTAAAATACCCACAGCTTACAAGGATGATATGCTGAATGATGGAAAATAGAAAATCGTAAACTGGGCTGGAGTATCTTTCTATATAAATGAATTCCTGAAAGATATGGTAATAGCTTAGATCATAAAGCAGGGTATGATAGATGTAAACAATATAAAAGATAGCGACAACGACAAAGTAGCTAGCTATTGTGAACATTTGAGAGATGTGTTCTGCTACGGTGTTTATGTATAGAATCAATACGAATTGGGTGATGACGATCAAAATTCTGAATCTGGCTAGAGTGAGAAAGAGCTACTTCAGACAAGCATCAGAATGTGTTTACCTGTTGACGTAAACTTAGATGTATTGATGCGTGATTTTAACGATAAGGTACCTTATAAAGTAGAAGTAAAGAACAAGTGGCCTGCTGATGGCAATTAGAATTACAGTTTAGTTTACTGCATCGTAAAGTATGAGGAAAACGATGATAAAACGATGATACCTGCTACAAAAGCCTTAGAGGCTATTAAAGAGTAGGGTCAATTACCTTAGTGGTCACATGCATTACTTGGTGAAAGAGATGACGAGACTCCTTTCTTCTGGAATTAGTTTAGAAGTAGTGATAATACTCCGTTTAAAAGAGCTTATAGTATTTACGCAGGTTCTCGTTCAGGCAAAGGTATTTTAACGAATACTTTATTGTGTAACGCATTGGCTAATCAATATAAGATATTCTACGTTGACGGAAAACCTGATACCGGTATAAGTTTAGGTCACATAGCTTGGTAGAAAGGTAGAGAAGCCTTTGTATTTGACGGAATGCGTGCAGGTTCTGGTGAGCATTCTCCTGGTCAATTGGAGAAATACAGTCATGGTTTGCGTAGTGCAAATGAGTGGGCGGCAGGATTCAGCTAGATACCTGCAGGACTTCAGGAATTTGCAGACCTTATACAGACTGTAACTACTTATTATAGATGTGTGGAACTCGTATTCAATTTGATAAGTTACAGAGCTGGTGAAGGCAAAGGGTAGTTAGGTTCTCCTGATAAGGACTGGTGTGTTTTCGTAATTGACGAATGTGCAAAAATGGCAGACAAGGAGAAAACTCTTAGAAACGCTTTTAGAGATTATGTTCAAACCTCTGGAGCGAAGAAAATGCCTGGGACCTGTATCCCATACAAGCCACAAAATGTCAAAGACGAAAGCAAAATAATATGGAACGCAGAGTTGCAGTTTATACGTAACTGGTTTGACTGGATGGGTCATATTGGAAGTAGCATAAATACCGCAATTACAATGAACCTTGGACCTTCTCAATAGAATGTGTTCTTTATATTCCAGGGTTAGAGCTGGATGAAGGATGCTAAAGAGACCTTAATGGTAAGTAGTTTAATGCAGATACCTACGACTAAGATACTTGGTAGAGGTTCTATAGAGCCTGGAGCTTCCGGTTCTTACGGTAATGCTTAGACAATGAAACTTCCTTGGGCTTCTTATATTGAGAAGCCTCTCTAGTGGGTAATAACGACTAAACAAAATGTTAATACCTGTATGCAGGAATCAGATGTTAGAAAGTTCAGACCTTACTCATTGTGGGGTAATACAGAAGCTCAGATGTTGGGCGGAGAGCAAGATACTTATAGAAATATATAGTATTACGTTCGTGAACTTGAAGAAACTTTTGGATTCGATGCTGCTGCAGTATTGGAGAGCGCTTTTACCTATGCAGATGGCTATACAAAGGATAAGAGTGGACTTGATGTAAAAAATTACGTTTACGGTTTAAGTTTCTTGACGAATGGTGGTTCATCAGATATACGCGAGATAAACGAGTCTGAACTTCCTATAGCTGATTTGGATACTGGAAGAAGATAGACTACTATAGAGTCTACTGATGGATTCTCATTAAATACAGGTTAGAACAGTTCTGATGATTATTTAGACATGAATGAACCTCCAAGACCTGTTCAGCCTTACTCTCAGTTCGCGGATGATGACAATTACGGAACTAAAGTATCTAAGGAGGCTCAAAAGAGAGCTCAACAGTTATAGGATCAAAGGCGTCAGGCTTGGGAGCAAAATCATCAAGGACAGGGAGGAACTCCTAGACAGTTTGGTCAAGGTCAAGTCGGACCTGGCATGGGTCCTAGTATGGGTCAGATGCAAAACCCTGAGAAATTTGAGCAAGCTAGAATGGTAAATCCTGGATACGTTGAGAATGAAAACGGAACTCCTGTAATTGATGAAAGCTACGAATCTACAGAAGTATTGAACAATGAAAACGCTAGAAAGACAGGTAAGAATCAAGGTTTATTCTCTAGATGGATAAGAAGTAAAATACCTAATAATCCTGTCGGAAAAGATGGATTCTTCCAAGCTGTTTAGTATGACCTAATGATTGGCGGTTAGATACTTTACGAAATATAGAACGCAGCTGGAGCTTCTTAGAGGGT
>OERI01000167.1_pt1 | contig 8081 bp, 14 predicted proteins | sample 1539971 | NCBI WGS metagenome assembly OERI01 (sample SAMEA3891874, study PRJEB23780) | metagenome | biome: terrestrial biome; feature: animal house; material: Caecal content | place: Italy | collected 2015-05-05
TCATAGGCTAGATACTGTACATCGCCTTCCACTTCATCAGTATAAACCCATGTGCCAGAGGCTGGCACGCCTGAAGCTTTGGCACCACAATTGATTATTGTAAGGTTAATCATCTTTGGTAGCTTAGACAGATCATACAAGCCATCATCTAGGTCACGCTTGAAGAAGGCTAGATCAATGCAGGAGCGGTCGTGGTAACGAGAGAGTAAATCGATCATTTCGATAATCCGTTCTTCGCGATTTTTGCAAAATCGGTCGCTGTTTATCAAAAGAGTAATCTTGCTTTTACTGGTGTAGTAGAGCTTTACTAGGCGCTTGGTAAAAGCAATGACATCATCAATATGCTCATGAAGGTCGGTAATCATAAAAGCATGAGTAGTCATTTCTGCCCTACGGGCTAGGTCAGTGTGGATAGTCGCAAATTTGTGATAGTCAAAACCGGACACATGGAGACACACGCTTACGGTGGTAATTCCTAGTTTCTTTAGATGCTCATAATGTTCAGGCGTGGAGGTGGTAATAGCTGAACAATAAGCCATTCTAGGGTAATTTTGGGTAGTTACTGTTCTTGGTGGAGTTTGAATTGTAGTAGTCATTTGTGACATTATGCTGGAGTTCCTTCCTTTTGTAAAAATTGTGTAATTGCGTCTTTATGCTTCTGTGAGAGTCTTTTTGAGCCTTCAGCTATAGTTGATCTAAACCAAGCTAAATCTCCCTCATGAGCCTCTAAAATAGCTGAAAGCGTTGGAGAAATTTGACGGTCGACCCAAGAAATCATGTCTTCGATTGTTTTATCTTCTTTTTCAATTGTGAGCTGTAGTTTCTCGACATTTGATAAAAGTTCACTCCACCAGGGAGCCGTGGGCCATCTGGCTTGATTTCGATCAGCTATCGGCAAAATAAATCGTAAGTACTGTTTGAGGCTTCCTCTCAGCACGTAACCTGGAGATTTGTGACCATTTATCATGTGATCTACCAGTTTTTTTGCGCGATCTTTGCGATAAACCATTTCAAGGCGTGTCCATTTTTCAGGAATATCTTTCTGATCTGAATTAATCTTACGCTCTAGCGTCTTGTCATATACTCGGCAAAAAAGATCTGAAGCCTGAGAGCCGAAATACATCGTCCTACCTAAAAATGCATTGGTCGACGTTTGTCTTGACGTGACTTCGTCCCATTTGCTCCAGCGAGAGGTAAAGTGCCCTTTGATCGCGGCATCGTGAATTTTGTCATAACTGACTATTTTTGATTCAAAATCATCGACTGCCAGGTCAATTCTCGTAAAATTCACGCGTTCATGTGCTGAGAGGACGCGGATAAGGTGCATTAGATCATGCTTTGCGGAGTATTGTCTGCAGCCTTGTCCTGTAATCATGACGTGTATGCCGCTCTGCGGGTTGATTTTAGTATCCAGGTCAACAACATCAGAATTGGCGGTAAACATGACGAAAATACTGCCACCTTGCCATTTGAGTTGATTATGGTACCCGAATCTTCCCTTGGCCAACGGTGAAAAATCCATCCAACCAAGATCTAACGTGTTAATCACCTTGGGTAATTGAGTGTTAAGCACGGTAAACTCTAGCCAGTCAATTTGTACTTTTAACATTGTCTCTATCCTTTTTTTCTGCATTCATGTATTTATTACCCCCCTATTAGTAATAGGGGGTGTTAAGTACGAAACTCTTCTTTTTCTTGGGGCTAGCCCCAACCCCCACGCTCGCCGCTAGGCAAGGAAGCCAACTTTGTTGGTTTCCTTGTTTATAGCTTTAAAGCGAAAAAAGCTGTCAACTCCTTATCCTCGGACTTTGCAAGTCCTGCGGTACCGTTGACAGCCCTTTAGTTTTAGTTAACTACGCTGCCATTTTGGTTTCCATAGCAGTGGATCTATTTGGATCATGTAAGAAATTAATAGTCGATACCACGATTGTATGATGATATCTGACACACTTGGTATCATCGTCAATTGAAGTAGAAACTTGGAGACGACCTTGACACAAGACCTGTCGACCCTTTCCGCAATGCTGGGCAGTCGCAACTGCTAGCTTGTCAAAAGCAACGCACCTGATGAAATCCGCCTCATCTCGATTATTTTGTCGAGGTACGGCAACGGTAAACCAAGCATAGTCACGACCGTTGGAACTTTTCTTTAATTCAGGTGCATTTGTTAATCTTCCAAGTAACTTAATATCATTCATCTCTAATCTGTTCTCCCTTATAAATCAATTTTCGGTGTTAAATCGCTCAAATCTACGAGGGCGGATTGAGCGTAGTGCGCAGTCATGCCTAATGACTTGTGTCCAAGCAGATACTGCACAGTCGTCAGCGGTACTCCTTTTTCAGTCAAAAGTGCCGCAAAGGTATGTCTAAGCAGGTGACAGTAAAAAGGTATGCCGGTCTTTTTGGCAAACTCCGTAGCATAGCCTTGTAAAGTCCGCTTAGATACTCTAAAAAGCGGGCGATTATCAACTTCAAGCTCGGCACGATACTTCCAAACAATCTCTGCTGCTGTCTGGTCGATAATCGGGATACAGCGGTCACTGCCCCACTTGGCTTCGTGGATGTCGATATACACGGTTTTGCCGCGCAAAGTGATGTCCTCCGGGCGAAGATGGGCGGCTTCGCCTACACGGCACCCACTGCCATACATGAGCCAAAAGGCGGCTCTCGCATTTTCCTGAAGACCATCGATGTAAGCTTTAAAAATCTTCAGATTCTCATCGGTCAGGCGTTTAATCCGCTTGACTTTGACATTTTTAGGGTAGTCTGCAGGCGTGATCGGCACCTCAGATATGTACCCTTTACTATATGACCATAAGAAATATACATGGGTCGTAGACAAAATACAACGAATTGTAGAAGGTTTGGACAGTTTTGCAAGGTTTGTATCTAGAAAATGAGACAAAAACTCGGATTTTGTCTCATTTTCTAGATCTATCCCTAGTTTTTGAACTCTTTCCAATCGCCTTTTGTATTCCCGTAAAGTTCCCTCGGCTTTGCCTTCCATGCGCATATCTTCTAAAAATTCTTCGATTTTTTCCATTTGCGTAAATATAGAAATTGGTCGTGTGTCTACAATGAATCTTTGCCAGTGGGCCGAATTGCTTCAGATAGCTTGATAACAGCATTTGTAAGCCCATCCAGCTTAGTTTCTATGCGCATTATCAGCAAAATTGCGATGGCCACGCCAGCGGCTTGATCCATAATCATCTTAAAAATGTCCATATCTTATCCTTTCCGGATAATCTCACCCATGTTTGCCGCGCAAACCTTGCATAAATCGAGCGATCCGACCAGCATATTTGAGCTCTCAGCGTTTTTAACATCCAAGCGGTAGCTGACATCCTTAACCCGACTGCAAAGCTCACATTTACGATATATGGGCTGAGCATATCCTACTAAATTTAGATAGTCCTTCATTTTCTCTCCTTACAAAAAACGGGAAGGGAACCCAATCCCTTCCCTTAAGCATTATTCAGCCTTATCTTCAAAGATATCGTCAGTTTGAGTGGTGTAGTACTCAGCACCAACAACCTTAGCGTAGATAGCTACGCCGTCTTTTTCAAAGGCTGCAGCGTCAACGATCTTTTGCATAGCAGACTTAACAGTTTCAGATGAAAGATCTTGCTTAGGATATCTAACAGTGATCATGCTAGTTTTGCCTTCTGCAGTCTTAAATTTAAGCTTTAAAACCTTCTTCATGGTTTATCTCCTTTCTTATTCTTGAACTTGTGGGATAACACGTGAGTTATCTACTGCATAGATTTCATCACATGATGCGTCGAAAACATCTGTTAAAGCTTCGCTTACCGCATAAATTGCATCTGGTGTTGCTCCATCCTTCAAATTTTGAAGGGTAAAGTTATACTGACCGCCCTTAGCAAGCTTAGTACCCATCACGAATTTAGCCTTACGACCAACTAGTTCTGATGTTTGTGCCATTTTAGTCACTCCTTTTTCTTAGATTGATTTCTGTTAAAGGTCGAGAGTGTGAAACTCGAAAATTACTTGCGAAAGCATCAAAAAAGCAATGATGCTTTCTCGCCTTTTCGCGCGATACATCATTGCTTAGTTTCTTTTCGTTAAAATTTATGTCTTTCTTGATGTGGTTTTATTATAACAAATAGTTATGCTTTGTGCAAAGCCATAATTAAATAGAATTGTATTACTCAATAATTTTTGAAATAGCCAATGGCTGATAATCTTTATATGCCTGCAACATTGCTTTAACAATCTGAGAGTCAAAATCAGTATCCAATTTTTCATTCAGTATCTGTTTGAAATCTGTAAAACTAATTTTGTCCTTCTGTCTGAGAATATCCAAAAATAGCTTGTCAATTTCATCAGATTGTTTTGAAGAAATCCCATAGTACAAGAGAAATGCTTCTCTATTAGGTGGGAAATCCAGTTTATCAATACAATCACGCAAAACGGATCTCATCAAATACAGTGTATATGTTAATTCATCAGATTCATGCATTTTAGACCAACAACTCCAGACCTAATCTAATCCAATATGCTAATGTTCTAGCGGTACTTGGGTTAACATGTGATGCGATTAATGCACTAGCAATTTGATCTTGAACTGCCTTAAATGATAAATCTTCCCATCTTGAAAGTTTTCTTAGCGTGGGAGTAACTTTATTGAGAACATTTCCAACTTCTACAGCAGCTTTTCTTCCTGCCACTTTTCCTACGGCACTAACTAATTTATTTCGATTTTTTAATACTGCTTTAACTGCAACCTTAGCACCTTTTCCCCAACCAATTTTTGATTCATTTAATGATTGTTCATTCTGAAAAGAAATACCATTGGTTGGTACTTGAAAAGTCTGTGTACTGCTATCAGAAGCCGTTTGAGTCGAAGAAGATGTCACTTCGGCAGCTTGCACACTATTTGAAACTACTTCAGCAGTGGGAACACTTAACAGAAGCGTTACTAATGACGTGAATACAACCTTTTTCAATTTCATTATTCTCACTCCTTATAAAACGCAAACATACTAAATGTTTACAAAAAATAATAATACCTATTGCTTTATTCCAGAATAGGCTTGTTTCAATTTGTTTATCATTTTATAAAATTAGCATTAAATATCAATAGCTAATACACATTTTTTTATCATTTTTAGTTAATCTATCTAAAAATCCAACTATACCAGTGTTTATCAGTCTTTTTATCTGAATCTAACTTCTCAGAGCTCGTCTCATCACTGTCTTTATGCATTAGTTGTGGTTTATCAGCGAGATTTAATTTCTGTGCCTGGTCAGCTAATCTATTAGCTGTATCTATCTGTTGATCTTTAATAGCCAGCTGTGATTTTAAGAATTCCACTTCTTCAGATAGTGCCTTAATGCGCGCATTTTTTTCCTGCATCAAAGCTTCCTTTGCATCTGGCTTAGTATCCCTATTATCATGGGCTTTCTTAAAGTCTTCTAACACTTGTGCAGAGTATAAAGGTGCATTACCTTTCATCTGTGCATTTTTAATTTTATGCTTAGCCAGCCAACGAGTAATTGTTGAACGATTATAGCCTGTAGACTTTGCAATATCAGCGACTGTGTAGAATTTTTTAGACATAATTTTCTCCTTTTGTTTGCACTAGTGCGCATTGATGCACGCATATATTAATTGCTGATAGCTTCTCTTTTTTCTAGAATTTCATCCGCGTAATTCTGGAACATATTCTTATAAGCTCCAAAGATGTAATTTTCGATATTAACTTTTTTACCTTCGTCATATATTCTTCGCGTCCGATTAAGTACCCGTCTCATCGTATTGCTGATTTCTTTTTGTAGTTTATGAGGCTCGATTCCCATTTCATTGAGGAACTGAATATCACTTGAACTTAACTTACGATTACCATCAATATTCAAAACAGCTTCAGCATATTTTATATTTTGCTTTTTTAACTCCTTAACAACACTGTTCTTAGCATTAAGAACGATGCCAGTTATTCTAGCCAAATCTTTAGGAGTTTTAACCCACATACTTAACAGTTTATAAGTATCTTGGTTAAAGATAACTGTGTCTTTTGTATCAGTTTGAGTGTAGTAGTTAGCAGCATTTTTTACTAAGTCTTTATTTTGTGCATCGATTTCTGCAGGAGTGTAATTACTTGGGGAGAAATCTAATTGAGTATTTTCCTGTGTCTTAATTGTATCTTCAGAAGAAGTATAGTATAGATAGGGTTCGATTTTCGAACTTCCTTGTGGCTGTAGGGCTGAGGCCCCGTTTTCCGGAAGTTCGAAAATCGAACTTCCTTGTGGCTGTAGGGCTGAGGCCTTGTGGTCTGGAAGTTCGAAAATCGAACTTCCTTGTGGCTGTAGGGCTGAGGGGTCATTGTGGTGTGAAATTAGGTACACATCGTCGGCATTTACTTCTGGTCGGAGCAAATATAATCTATTAGGTTGATTCAATCCAATTCTTTTTTGCTCAAGTAAATTTGCTTTTTCTAGTTCCTTTTTGATCTTAACTACTTTTTCCTTAGCGCAATTAAGCATGTTCATTAACTCTTGGTTAGTGAAGATGAAGTAAATATTGCCATTGTCGTCAACCCAATTGTTTTTAACGGAGTAGGAGAAACGATCTTTAAGGATTGCGTATGCCACCTTAGTTTCTAATTTCAGTGGCTTATACTTTTCATTGGTAAAGAAGACCATAGGAAGCTGGTAAAACTTCTCAGCATATTCTTGATTGACATTGTAATAATTCTTTTTTGGCATTTTAAAAGCCCCTTTCTGTGTGTGAAGCACTTGCAGGGGCTTTAATTAATTATTCGTGTTGCATTAAATAGAGTTTGCCCTTTGACCAAGGGAAAACTTGTTGTATAATATTATCAAACGAAATATTAATCAAAGCACCTGCCCGAACTACCAATTCTGTAAGTGCTTTTTTTATTGATTTAGGTATATTATACCAAATTACCAAAGGCGATGGAACCCACGTTTGTGCGATTCTATCGCCTTTTTGCTACCAAAAAAGCCGCCCCGAAGGACGGCTTTGGTCTGTTAATGCATTACTTTTAACGCTTAAGCATTTCATTTAGTTCATGTAGGACTAAGTGAAGTTCGTGCAAAAACAGAATAGTTAGGATTGAGAAAATTACTTCTTGCATGATATTGCTCCTTTCTAGCTTTTTACAGCGATGTAGGGGCATAGACATGCCAAATTTATTTTACCATGTTATAATAATTATAGGATTGAGGAAATGTTCTTGCGTGAGTAAGGACATGTCTAAGGACGGCGGTCAACTGACCGCTTTTTTTGTTACCTGGAAAGTTTGTGAATTTTGTAAATATGCAAAAATAAAAAGCCTAATTTATGGGCTTTTTGAATTGTGTACGGTTTTATTTCACAAAGTAAAAAACATGGTCCTGGTAAAAATGTCGTAAAAATGCGGGTTAATACCAGCTATCATTAAAATTGCTATTTTAATGAGTAGTGCAATTTAGGTATCAGGAATAGCCTGTAGCTTTGACTGGCTGACCGAGCCGATAAGGAGAGACGCGTCCGCAGGCGTGGCTCGACCGGCGCAGGGCAGACACGGCATTGCGGAGGGCTATTCCTGATACCCTTATATCTTTCATGGAACACAAAAATGCACCAGATACAGGTGCATTTTTTGTTATTTCAAGGATATAAGGCTTTTGTGCATGGTGCGGCTTCGCTTTGGCAACGACCACATGGGAAGTCTCCTCAATAGCGAGTAAGCCAATCGCCCACTTTTATTAGAAGGATGGGATAGTGAGCGATTGTCTTACTTAAGGCTATTGAGGAGCCTTCCTGTCTACAACCGCGCGGCACTACGCCGCACCATGCACAAAAGCAAACTAAGCAATGCGAACTACTTGTCCGGCAAATATGCGATCTTCTGCTATCGCCCGATTGAGTGCGAGCAAATCAACTACAGGCATGCCATGTCTGCGTGCAATTGAGTACCAGGTATCACCAGGTTGTGCCACATAGTCAAAATCGACCAAGGAAAGCTGATAGCCGCTGTCGTCAGTGTAGAAGCCATAATAATCATAGGCTAGATACTGTACATCGCCTTCCACTTCATCAGTATAAACCCATGTGC
>OERI01000176.1_pt1 | contig 7785 bp, 8 predicted proteins | sample 1539971 | NCBI WGS metagenome assembly OERI01 (sample SAMEA3891874, study PRJEB23780) | metagenome | biome: terrestrial biome; feature: animal house; material: Caecal content | place: Italy | collected 2015-05-05
CTTATTAGACCTCTTGCATAAACCTAATAAATTAATCAATTTTTATAGAATTGCCATCATCGCCGGCAGTTTCCTTTGGCAAAGTGATGGTCAATACACCATTATCATACTTTGCATGAATCTCACTTGCAACTACATTTGGCAATCTGTAGCTTCTAGAAATACTGCCCTCACTTCTTTCCTTATGAATGATATTTCTATTTTTATCGCTAGTGTCCTTAAATGATTTTCTTGTGCCGCTGACATTTAACGTACCGTCATTATAGTTAACGTTGATATCCTGCTTATCCATGCCAGGCATGTCAATCTTAACTAGATAGTCCTTATCAGTTTCTGCAACATCAGATTGCATAATGTTTTCAATTTCATTATCGTCAAAGAAGTTTCTTGGAAAACCAAACCAATCATTCATTGCATCCATCATGTCGTTGCGCCGATTCATCATATCGTTTGCCATAAATAAAACTTCCTTTCATTTTTGTATTTGCTTAATTAGAATATAAGGAAAAGATCAACTCATTTCTTGATCTCTTTTCTCCTTACACTGTTTATTGTAGTCGCTTTTTATAGAAATGACACAAATTAGCACTCAAAAATGCATAGTGCTAATTTTAGACTGATAACGCTGCTACAATAACATTCTGAGATTGTAGATAATTATTACGTATAGAAAAATAAAGAAAGTTTGTGAAATAGAAATGGTATATTTTCAGAAAATGACTCCAGAAGGCTATCAACAAATTGAGGATGAAATTGCTCGATTAAAAAAAGATCGGCCACGTAGAATTAAAATTTTGCAGGCTGCACGAGCTTTAGGTGATCTTTCGGAAAATACTGAATATACTGAAGCAAAACGTGATCTAGGTCACTTACAAAGTCGTCTGCGTTACCTAGGCAAACAATTAAAGTATGCCGAAATTGTTAAAGCTGAAGATGATGGTAAGGTTGATCTAGGAAAGACCGTTGTGCTTAAGTTTGATGACGATGATGAAACAGAAGAATACAAAGTAGTTGGGCGAATGGAAGCGGATCTTGCTGCTGGCAAGGTTTCTTTTGATTCTCCATTGGGTCAAGCAATCATGAAAAAGGAGGCTGGTGCAACAGCAACGGTGGCGGCACCAGCAGGTGAATATCAAGTAACGATTGTGGAAGTTAAATAAGTTGAGAACTATAATAAACTGTCTTTTTCTGGTATAATATGGGTTTTGTAGGATACAATTCAGAGTAGGAGTGAAGAATTTGAATACGCCACAATCAAGAGAGGGTAATGTGATCCGCTATGCCGTTTATTTAGCTGGCTATGTCGCTGTGTTTGCAGTAGTAAAGCTAGTTACTAGAAAATCTCCGGTTCATATTTGGGATTTGATTTTATTCGGCTTAGTTGCAGCCATGATTCTGTTGTTTTATGTTTATCGTTTCAATCGAGAGCAACGCTTTTTTGCCCGTGATCTTAAACTTCCATGGTTGGGCAGTTTGTCAACTGTTGTTCTATTAACATTAGTGATTACAGTTACACAGATTTCGATTTCATACTTACAATCATATGGCAGGATTAGTCATTATGATTTCCAATTGATATATGCCAAAAGTGAATCAGTTAACATGTTTTGGTTTTTAATCGTTGTCCAAGGAATTGTATTACCAATCCTACAAGAATTTTTGGCGACTGGCTTTTTGTTCAATTATGCTTTTCGGCGAAATACTAAGCAAGTTGCAATTATGGGGATCATTGTTTCAGGTCTGATTTATAGCTTACTGAACTTTCAAAATTCAGTAGTACTCTTTATTATTGATGCAATTTATGGCATGGTGTTTGCTTGGAGCTATATGTACACACAAACATTATTGATGCCAATTTACTTAGCTGTAGTTAGTGGCGTACTTACAGTGATTATGATTTAAAAACAAAAGGATGAGAAAAATTCTCATCCTTATTTTTGTATAAAAAAAGCGGATAGCGTGAATCGAACCCGCATCTACAGCTTGGGAAGCTGTCGTTCTACCATTTAACTATACCCGCAATATGTTTTTATTTTAGCATTTTTTCTATTTGAAGATCAACACTTTTACGATCAATTAAGCTGGTAAAATTTTGAAAAAGCCAGCGGCGTAGTTCGTTGGGCATAACAACTAGAGGCATTCTATTATGGATTGGCGCCATATCTTTGTTAGGCGCGGTAGTAACCATTGAAAAATAATCCTGATCATAAATACCTGCAATTAAGGTAAGTGGTTGATTAGTGCGGAAGGCGTAGCGATCATGGTATTTACGACCGTTTTCAGCAATATGGGTAGTTTTAGCGTATTCAAAGAATTTTTCGGTTAAGATTAAGCAACGTTGCTTGGCAAAGGATTTGTCCCACATTGAAGGCGCTGAATCATAAAATCGCTCAATTCTAGCGTTAAATAATGGCTTTTTTGGATCAACGGGACTTGGATAGCCCCATTTTTTTTGCTTAATTGCAATTGACCATTTTGATAAAGCAAAACAGGTGCTACTTGGTTAGGAAAAATATCTTGTGCTTGAATGTCAAAATTTGGTGTAACTAAGGGCAGGTCAAGATCGCTTTTGAGATATTGTTGAATTTGTTTTAAATTAGGTAAACGAAACTGGTTGCACATACGCATTTCCTTTCTTTAGGGCTAGTTTAATCATAGCCTATTTTTTGTTAAAATTAGGTAATTAAACAATTAATATTAATAAAAAAATAAACTTAAAAATTAGAAAAGAGCAAAAAGATGGCAAAAGAAATTTTATTAACTGGTGACCGTCCTACTGGTAAGCTGCACATTGGTCACTATATCGGTTCATTAAAGAATAGAGTAAAATTACAAAATTCAGGTAAATATGATCCATATATTATGATTGCGGATACACAGGCTTTGACCGACAATGCTCGTAATCCGGAAAAAATTCGCAATAGTTTGATCCAAGTAGCTTTAGATTACTTAGCTGTTGGTATTGATCCAGCTAAATCAACTATTTATGTTCAATCACAAATTCCTGCTCTATTTGAATTGACTGCTTACTACATGGATTTAGTAACTGTGGCTCGGCTTGAAAGAAATCCAACTGTTAAGACAGAAATTAAGCAAAAAGATTTCAAAGATTCTATTCCAATTGGCTTTTTAAACTATCCAGTTTCTCAAGCTGCTGATATCACCGCTTTTAAAGCAACCGTTATTCCTGTTGGAGATGACCAGGAACCAATGTTGGAACAAACACGTGAAATCGTTAGGACTTTTAACCGTGTTTATAATTGTGATGTTTTGGTTGAACCTAAAGGTTATTTCCCACCTAAAGGTCAAGGACGTTTGCCAGGACTTGATGGTAATGCGAAGATGTCAAAGTCACTTGGCAATGCGATTTATCTTGCTGATGATGCAAAGACAGTTCAAAAGAAAGTTATGTCAATGTACACGGATCCTAACCATATTCACGTTGAAGACCCTGGTAAGGTTGAAGGTAACACTGTCTTTACATATCTTGATGTCTTCGATCCAGATAAGGACAAGGTGGCAGAACTTAAGGCAGAATACCAAAAGGGTGGCTTAGGTGACGTTAAGATTAAGCGTTACTTAAACAAGGTCCTTGAAGCAGAGCTTGCACCAATTCGTGAACGTCGCGAAAAGTTTGCTCAAGATGAAGATGCGGTTTATGAAATGCTTCTGGAAGGTTCAAAAAAGGCTAATAAAGTGGCTAATGCAACACTTGAACAAGTCCGTGACGCAATTGGTTTGAACTATTTCAAGAATAGATAAGGCTGAGGTAAAGTTATGCACGATCGAATTCCTTGGAAACAATATTTTATGATGCAGGCGCTAGTAATTGCGCAACGCTCTACTTGTAATCGCGCATTAGTTGGTAGCGTCTTAGTAAAAAATAATCGGATTATTGGCACTGGTTATAATGGTTCCGTTTCAGGACAACCGCATTGTGACGATGTGGGTCATCAAATGGTTGATGGTCACTGCGTTAGAACTATTCATTCAGAAATGAATGCGATCATTCAGTGTGCTAAGTTTGGTGTTTCTACAGAAAATACTGAGATTTATGTGACACATTTTCCTTGCTATAATTGCTGCAAATCCTTGTTGCAGGCAGGCGTGAAAAAAATTAACTATTATTTTGACTATCGCGATAATCCATTGGCGATGCAACTACTTCATGATAGCGAGGTGCCTTATGAACAGATTAAGATTAATCGCAAATACGTGGAAAGCTTGGCCCATAAACTTGAAGAAGACGAGAATTAATTTAATTTGGTTAATGGGACTAGTAACTGTATTTTTAATAACGACAGGATTTGTCCAGCCAAATATTGAAGATCATGCTCATATTTTAGATAAAGAAACTCGCACTTTGATTACGGAAAAAAATAATCGCTATTTTCAGACTAAAGAACAACCGCAAATTGTCGTTATAACGGTTAAAAGGCTGAATAAGTTAACACCTAAGATGCTAGATCATTCTAAGCGAACGGTCTTTATTGTGGTAGGACAGAAAGGTAAAAAGCGTAATGTGCAAATTTATTCAACTAAAGATTTGCATAGTGCCTTCACCGAGGTCGCTCGAGGCAATATCTTGCGTGCTGAAGTAGATAAATTGCGTAGTCAAAATAATGCAACTTTTAACAAGGGAATTCGCTTCGTCTTTCGGGCATGTGCGACTAGAGTTGATCAACAATATCAATATGCACTTGATAAATATGATTTGACGCAAGCAGAACAAAATAAAGTCGCGCGTCCACATAGTGTAGCTTTACCAATCGCACTGGCACTGGCATTTTTAATTACGGGAATTACTTATTTCTTGCGTAGATTTAGTCATCGTGATCCAATTTCTAAGAAATAGTCGGCTTGACTTATTTGCATTTTGTCCTTACACTTTTTGTAGACATAATTAGCGAAAAACTGTTAGGTGAGACTCCTACGTGAACACACGCTATCGCCCAGAAACATCCAGAGATGCCAACGGGTTAAATAGGTGTCGTCGACTTAAGGCGAGATCCAGATAGCTAGCATGTGCTTACGTCACGTAGTGTTAAAACTGAACGACGAGTATGACAGAGCCTTGTTTGGCAAAAGTCACCTGCAGAAATTACAGGTGGCTTTTTTGTTTTGCTTGTCCCAATTAAAGAAGGGAGCAAATAATGTTAAAAGCAGCTAGCAAGAAGCGATCGAATATTGATATTCAGAGTATTCAACGTATTGCACGTGAATCGCGTAGCGAAACACTAGCCAGATTGCAGGCGAGTGCGGAAGGGCTTTCTACTAATAAGGCCGAAGAAAATAGAAGAGAATACGGTAAGAATGAGATTATCACTAATACCAATGCTTCTAAATGGCGTTTGCTTTGGGAATCGGTTGCGACACCATTTACGGTAGTGTTATTAGTATTAACTTTGCTAACGCTTTTTACCAGTTATATTTTGATACCACAAGGCAATAGTGACTCAATCACAATTATTGTGATGGTTATTATGTTAATTGTGTCAGTGCTGGTTAATTTTATTCAAAAGATTAAGATTGCTAGAGTAACAGATCAGTTGCTCAATCGGGTATCGGTTACTACGAATATTCGGCGTGATGGACACAATGTCGAGCTACCCACAGATGAAGTAGTGATTGGGGATGTAATTAATTTATCGGCCGGCGACATGATTCCAGCGGATATGAAATTGCTAACTAGCAAGGACCTCTTTTGTTCATCAAGTTACTTAGATGGTGACCCTGAACCAGCTGAAAAAGTAGCGAATGTAATAATTAAGCCGAGCATGAGCAATGATTATTTAAACTATCCTAACATCTTGTATGAAGGGACGACGATTGTGTCTGGCTCTGGAACCGGAATTGTTTTTGCTATCGGTAATCACACCGTTTTTGGTAAAGAAGTCCAAGCCATTTCACGTAAAAAAGTAAAAACTACATTGTTTGATCGTGAAATGAAACAACTAGCTAAGATCTTGATTGTCGCTACTGCAATTATCATCCCACTACTGTTTGTCATTAATGGCTTGACTAAAGGCGATTGGGGAGAAAGCTTAATTTTTGCTTTAGCTGCGGCTGTTGGCCTGACACCAGAGGTGCTGCCGATTATTGTTAACTCTAATTTGACTAAAGGCGCACTGGAAATGTCAAAAAGTGGTGCTGTAGTTAAGCAGATGAATGCAATTCAGAATTTAGGTTCTACCGATGTTTTTTGTATTGATAAAACAGGCACCTTAACGCAAAACCAAGTTGTGTTAGAGCGCCACTACGATTTAGATATGCAAGAAACGCCACAGATTCTGAAATTTTCATATCTGAATGCTTACTATCAAACTGGGGTCAAGGATTTAATTGACAAGGCAGTAATTGATGCCGCTGGTGATGAATTAGACGTAAATGAAATTCAACGTGACTACAACAAAATTGATGAAATTCCATTCGACTACACTAGAAAAAGAATGAGCGTTGTGGTCGTTGATAATGATGAACACCATGGACAGCACTTATTAGTAACTAAAGGCGCAGCAGAAGGGATGCTGGCTATTTCTAATAAGGTTGAACTCAACGGCAAAGTTGAAGATTTAACTTCTGAATGGAAAGAAAGAATTTTAAATCAGATCAATGAATTAAATGATGATGGCTTGCGAGTCCTGCTTGTCGGCTATAAGCTTAATCCTGCTCCAGTAGGTGAGTTTTCTGCCAAAGATGAGCATGATTTGACGATCATTGGCTATCTAGCATACTTGGATCCGCCTAAAGAGACTACCAAGGAAGCCTTAGAGGATTTAAAGAACGATAATGTCGACGTGAAAATTTTTACTGGTGATAACGAAGCAGTTACACGTGCGATCGCATTGCAGGTGGGTTTAAACGTCGATACGGTTTATGATGGAAAACAGATCGATGAAGCCAGTCCTGAAGAATTAAAAGAAATCGTGGAAAAATGTGATATTTTTGTTCATTTGACGCCAGAACTGCGGGTAAAGATTATTAACGCATTGAAGACCAACGGTCATACTGTCGGTTATATGGGCGATGGCAATAAAGACGCTTTAGCGATGAAAGTGGCGGATGTGACGGTAACTTCGAATAGCTCGGTTGATATCACTAAAGAATCTGCTGATATTGTATTTGAACAAAAAGATTTGCAGCTGCTTGAAGAAATGATCATGGTCGGCAGAAAAGTCTTTTCTAATACGATGAAGTATATTAAAACATTCTTGGTTACCAATATGGGCAGTATTATCGCAATGGCTGTTTCTTCCTTACTGTTGCCGTTTTTGCCACTTTTACCATTGCAGGTTCTAATTTTAAATTTGCTTTTTAGTCTAAGTTGTTTAGTTATCCCCTTTGACAGTGTTTCAGAAAATTATGTCAAAAAACCGCAAAAGTGGTCAATCAGGATGTGGCCAAAATTTGTCTTAAACTTTGGTCCAATTCCGGCAATTGTTGACTTTATTGCGATGGCTTTAATGTTTTACGTAATTTGTCCTTACTTGGTTGGCTCTAATTACCACCACTGGGTCTTCATTTCTTTGTTCTATTCTGGAATTTTTGTGGAATCTCTGTGGACTAGGGTAATGATTATTCATACTTTAAGAGATGAGCGTTTTCCATTCTTTAAGCAACATGCAACCCCAATTGTCTTTTTAGTAACCTTTGGTTTGGCAATTTTAGGGACTATGTTGCCTTCATCTAGTATTGCTCCAAGTTTAGGGTTAACTCAATTCCCATTTAGTTATTGGGCTGTAGTCCTTTTGTTAGAAGTAATTTATATTTTATTGACAACTTTGG
>OERI01000182.1_pt1 | contig 7723 bp, 8 predicted proteins | sample 1539971 | NCBI WGS metagenome assembly OERI01 (sample SAMEA3891874, study PRJEB23780) | metagenome | biome: terrestrial biome; feature: animal house; material: Caecal content | place: Italy | collected 2015-05-05
CAGAGAATGTCATCGTCACCCCGGAGCATTTCATGCTGGTGGCTATCGTGGGCGGCATCCTGCTGGTGGCGGCGGTGCTGGTGTCCAGCATTTCGACCATGCGGTTAAAGCCCAAGCAGATTTTGTCGCAGATGGAATAAGACCATCCACCCCCTAAAATAACGAAATGAGGTAATCACTATGAGTATCATGGAAATCAAGCAAGTGGGATATTCCTACGATAATAAAAAGAAAGTCTTAAAAGGCGTCAACGCCGAAATGGAACAGGGCAAACTCTACGCCATCCTGGGGCCTTCCGGCTGTGGCAAAACCACCCTGCTCTCCCTGATCGGCGGCCTGGACAGCCCCGGCAGCGGCCAGATAACCTTCGATGGGCAGGACATTGCCAAGACTGGCCTTTCCGACCACCGGAAAAACCATGTGGCGTTTATTTTCCAGGCGTACAACCTGATCGACTACCTGACCCCCGCAGAGAATGTGTCGCTGACTTCCAAGCTGCCGCCGCTGCCCATTTTGGAGCGGCTGGGGCTGACGAAAGAAGAAGCCAAGCGGAATGTGCTGAAGCTCTCCGGCGGCCAGCAGCAGCGGGTGGCTATTGCCCGCGCCCTGGCAAGTGAGGCCCCGGTGATCCTGGCGGACGAGCCTACCGGCAATCTGGACGAGGACACCGCCCAGGACATCACGGAAATTCTCAAAGAGAGCGCCCACAAGATGAACAAGTGTGTGGTGGTCGTTACCCACTCCAATGAGCTGGCAAAACAGGCCGATGTGGTGTTCCGTCTGAAAAAGGGTGAGCTGCAGGTTCTGGAGCGCGTTCAAGATGGAGCCGCCCAGCCCCAATCCCGCAGAAACAACGCTCCCCGCAGTGAAAGGAGGGCGCATTGATGGAGATGGACAGCAATCCAATCACAAAGCCCTCGAAAAAAGGGACTATCCTTTCCGTTGCATTTTATGTTCTTGCGGCGGTGCTGCTGATTACGGCTTTTGTTTCCCTGGTAGCCTGCCACCAAAATATCTCCCGGCAGCTTGAGCAGGGCGTCCCTGTGCAGGGAAATGAACTGGCCATTGTGAATCTCTATCTTACAAGCTGTGTGCAGTATTTCGCCTTTGCCGCCGCCATGGTGTTTTGCGGCAAGGCAGCCCCCAAGGTGCTGGCGCTCAAGAGCGAAGCGCCGGTACAGGTCACGCCCTATATGCTCAACGCCCCGGCAGAGGCCACCGGTTCCGATTATACCGATGAGGTGGAGCCGGAGGATGACGATACGGATTTTGAGGCTTGGGGATTCCGGGAAAAGGAAGAATAAATAAAAAAGACACGCCGGCGGGCTTGCAGAGCAGCAAGCCCTCGGCCATGTCTTGAAAACAGGAGAATGGAGGTGATTCCCATGCAGCAAACAGAGTGGGTTTATTGTCCCGTCTGCGGGAATAAAACCCGTGATCGAATCAGGGAGGATACGGTTTTAATCAATTATCCTCTCTACTGCCCAAAGTGCAAACGAGAGAGCTTGATCCAGGCGAAACAACTACATATCGTTGTCATCAAAGAGCCAGACGCATAGACGCAGAGCCGATGAACCTGTGAGAATTTCCCACGGACATCGGCTCTTTTTCACTCTTTGGGCTGGCTGTCCAAGGCCGCCCTAACTGTCGCCTTGATGATCTGCATAGAACGCTCATCGCAGTTATACAGCATACGGACAAGGCTTTCCATTTCAGAATCCTCAATCTGCTTTTCCGGGAAGAAAATCTGATCGGGTAAAATGGACAGCTCCCGAATCAGCTTGTACAGGATGTCGTAGCTGGGCTTTTTGCCTTCGTTCTCGATACGATATATAAATCTCTCGGTTACTCCGACCTTGGCTGCCAGATCTTCGACCGTAATATCTGCTTTTATGCGGGCATTCTTGATGATCTCGCCAAGCGTTTCATGTTCATTCTGCACTTTCAGTTCACCTCTCCTTCTATTTTACGGATTTATGCCAGATTTATAATGGCATAGCAGTTCAAATTTTAGAGAACTGACAGTGCGGATAAAAGTGAACTGACCCAGATCGTATAGCTGGCCCTGCCAATAAAAAAAACGAGGTTTTGGCAGGGTGGTTTGTCATGCCCATCCCTCCAGACCACGTTTTTGGCCTGGAGGGATATTTCATGCGTTGGTCATCCTGCGCACCGCTGCTCATTAGAAGCAGCGAGTATGATTCTATGTCGTAGGCCGCCTGCTTGACGGTGTACGGTCAAAAAAACTTCCCGTTTTTCAACGGGATATTATGCCCTTCATACTGAACCATCATGCCATGATTTACACGAACTAAAAAGAAACGCACTTGCTGTTGGGGCTGTTGTCCCATTCTGCAGGTGCGTTTTTCTATATAGAGGAACCCCATCATTTCCACGTTGTAGGGGGCCGCCCGACCAGTCTGAATTTCTCGCAATTCAGACTGATCGGAGGTAAAACAGCGTGGACGCTGATAAAAAAAGAATATGGATTCGCGGCCAATTTGTCGAGGTCACGGATGAAGTGTACCGGGCCTATATGCAGGGCGACCGGAAAATGCGCTATTTTGAGAACGATTTGAAAACCGAGCGGTTCGTTCTCGGAAAGGAGGGCCAAGTGGTGCAGATCATCCCCAGCCGCGAAGATTCTTTGGACCGGCTGGTGGATGAAAATGCCCAGCAATTCTCCGATGAGCAGGAAAGTGTGGAGAGCGTGGTGCTTCACAAGCTGGAAGTGGACAGGCTACATACCGCGCTTTCCCTGCTGACTCCAGAGGAACGTGCGCTGATCCAGGCGCTGTTCTTTGAGGAAAAGACAGAACGGCAATATGCAGACGAGCTTGGCGTGTACCGCAATGCTGTTCATGTTCGGAAAATGAAGGTCCTCAAAAAACTTAAAAAAATTTTGGAATAATCGTTGTGCAACCTCTCACCCCCAACGGCAAATAGGGTGAGAGGTTCTTTTTATGGCCTCACGGCACCTTGAAAACTGCATACCCATTCATCAGGCACATTCCCGCTGCTTTGGCGAAAGCCAAAGCCCAGGTAGCGGCTGCGCGGTGATCTGCCGGGAGAAAACAACGAGACACCACCGAAAAAAGAAATTGTAGGTCTTTGGTTTGTTCTTCCCAGCAAGGAGCGAGAAACAGCAGGCTGCCAGTACCGGGCGGCTCCCGGTACGGCCATGACCAGCAGCGGAGCGATACTCCCGTCCAGCCTAACGTCCGAGCGTTGAAGCGGTTTGCTGCCGTGATCCGTCGCAGGCAATGGGGGCGGTTGCGTGAGAACCACGCGAGGGGTGAGATTCCCCGTGGAGCTGGTGAGCTGCCAGCCGTTTGATGACTTCCCACCCGGTGCTTCGGGGCGTCGAGGACAAATAGGAGCACCTTTGAAATACGGGCCGTACAGCAGGACGGGCCAATGAAAACAAGAGGATTGTTTTATCTCTCCCCGGCCTTCATTCTGTTCTGCTGTCCGGTTCTACATAGGCGGCAGCAGCCGCCTGCATTTCAAAGGGAGGTCATAAAGCATGAACAGAACATATCATCGCGGCGATATGTACTATGCCGATTTGGGCCGGGGAATCGGCTCCGAGCAGGAAGGTTATCGCCCTGTCCTTATTATTCAGAATGATACTGGAAACAAGCACAGCCCCACGGTCATTGTGGCAGCCATATCCAGCAAAGTGGACGCCAAGGCCAAGCTGCCCACCCATTACCTTCTCAAAGCAGAGAACGGCCTGGAGCTGCCTTCTCTGGTGCTGATGGAGCAGCTCCGCACCATTGATAAAAGGCGGCTGGAAACGTACATCGGACATCTGGAGGAACAGCATATCCGCCGGCTCAACCGCGCCCTGGCTGTCAGCGTGGGATTGATCGAAGAAACACCGAAAAACTTAATCATGTGCCTTTGTCCGGCCTGTGCCAATAACTTCTACGGCACAGGCTCTTATTATTTGCGCAGGGTTCACCCTGGCCGGGTGGAAAAGGACATCTGCACCTACTGCGGCCAGCGGCCTGGTTTTGATTATGAAGTAGTAAAAAAGAAGGAAAGGAAGTGAAGATTGGATATGGAAAAGCTGATTACTCGTAAGGAGGCGGCAAAACTGTTGGGAATCAGCCTTGCCACGTTGGATGAAGCCAGAAACAGTGGCTTGATTTCCTATATTCAGTATGTGCCGAATGGGTGCGTATATTTCACTTCTGCCTACCTTCAGGAATATGTTGCTAAATGCACCTATCGGGCAAAACCTGTGGAAAAGAAAGCAACCTACCGAAATGTGCGAGGAAACAAATCGCACCTTTGAGCAAATCGTGCGGTTTTGGTAAAACAAAGATACAACACTGATTGCATTTGGAGGTAGAAAAATGGCAGCAAAAAGAAAACGAATTCCCAGGTACAGCAAAGTCCAGATAAATGGGCATGAGTATTACAAAACAGATATTGAGGACGCAGATGGCAAACGGGTGATTCTTTACGGAAAAACCCGCGAGGAAGTTTACGACAAGGAAATGGCGGCTCTTGAGCAAATCGACAACGCCACATTCCGGCGTAAATCCCCCACGGTTGCCGAGTATTGTGAAAAGTGGCTTCTGATGCAGTCTGTCCATATCCGTGCCACCACATTGATTGATTATACATCCAAGGTGCGGCGGCATATTATCAAGGAGCTGGGTGAGAAACGAATGGCCGATGTAACCCTGGATGACATCCAGGTTGCCCTTGTGCCAGTCTCTAAAAAGTCAGCTTCAGTGTATAAGTCCGTGGTAATCCTCTACAAGTCTATTTTCCGGGCGGCCAAGGAGAGCCATGTGATTGATACAAACCCGACGATATACCTTGAGGCAAAAGGCGGAGGCGTTCCGCAGGAGGAGCGGCAGGCTTTGACGGATGAACAGGTAGAACGGCTTTTGGACGCCATTCGCGGGTTGCCGCCCTATGTATTTGTGATGATTGGTCTGTATGCCGGACTGCGGCGGGAAGAAATCCTTGCGCTGCAATGGGATTCAGTATATCTGGATACAGAAGCGCCGTATCTGACGGTCCGGCGTGCGTGGCACACGGAACATAACAGGCCGGTCATTCTCACAGAGTTAAAAACGAAGGCTGCGGAACGGAATATACCTCTCCCGGATCGTTTGGCAGAGTGCTTGAAAGAGGCAAAGAAAAAATCGACATCAGACTATGTAATTGCCAACCAGGATGGAGAGCCGTTGTCTTATACGCAGTTTAAGCGGCTTTGGCAGTATATCGTGACACGGACAGCAAAACCGAGGATAGCTCGCAAACTTGTGGACGGGAAATATGTGAAGTATATGCTTTACCCGAAGCTGGGTGAAAAAGCACGGAACAATGGTCATGTGGTATATAGCTTGGATTTTGAGGTTACGCCACACATGCTTCGTCATACCTACATCACAAATTTGATTCATGCTTCGGTAGACCCGAAAACAGTTCAATACTTGGCTGGCCATGAGAGCAGTAAGATCACGATGGACATTTATGCGAAGGTAAAGTACAACAAGCCGGAGCAACTGGCAGGAGTTTTAAGCGGAGCCTTTGCAGAATGGGATGGCGGTGAATACGAAGCGGCACAATCATAATCAGACAGAAAACGCACAAAGGGCGGGGAGTGTTCCCCGTCCTTTGCGTTTTCCAGAATCGCACCTTTGATAGAGCCATGGTTTTTCAGTATAAAGAAGGTATCGGCGCTGAAATACATATTAAATAGAAAGGAACTGAAATCATGGCGAAAAAACAAGAAAATGTTCCCCGGTATGGCACTACCATGCGGAGGGGTATTCAATATTACAGGACTCGGATCACCGATGCCGATGGAAAGAGAGTGGACTTGTATGCTGAAACCTGCGAGGAACTCCAGCTAAAGGAGATGGAGGCCCGACGCCAGGTAGAGGAGGCGGTTTTCCGCAGAAAACATCCAACGGTGGCAGAGTATTGCGAGAAGTGGCTGCTCATGCAGTCGGCAAAGGTATCTTCCGGCACGTTGAGAGGATATACCCAGACCATGAACAACTATATTGTCAAGCCTTTAGGCGATATGTATCTTGAGGATGTGACTGCAGACGATATTCGGCTTGCGATGATTCCATTGGCTTCAAAATCTGCTGGATTGTATAGTAAGGTAAATATGCTCCTGAAATGTGTCTTTTATTCGGCAGAGCGAAGCCAGTTACTTGAATATAATCCCTGTGAGGGACTCTCGGCCAAAGGGGGAAAACCGGGGAAAAAGATAAATGCCTTGACGGATGAGCAAGTGAAGCTGCTTTTAGATACTGTCCGAGGACTTCCGCCCTATACCTTTATAATGATCGCTTTATATTCCGGTCTGCGGCGCGAAGAAATTTTGGGACTGCAATGGGACTGCGTATTTCTGGATGTTCCTACGCCGTACATCTCTGTACGGAGAGCATGGCGCTCAGAAAATAACAGGCCGGTGATTTCCACAACGCTGAAAACGAAGGCGGCCCGGAGAGATGTTCCGATCCCAAAGTGTTTGACAGACTGCCTGCGGGAAGTGAAAGAGAAAACCGAATCGGAATATGTGGTTGCTGACAGAAATGGAAATCCTCTTTCATCTTCGCAGTTTCAGCGGGTATGGAAATATGTAACCGTTCGCTCTACGAAACCCCATAACTATTATAAGTATGTAAATGGCCAGTGCGTGAAGTGTACGGTAACGCCTACCCCTGGCAGTCATCAGAAAAATAACCCGAAGTTAGTGTATGCCATTGACTTTGATGTAACCCCACATCAACTTCGTCACACCTATATTACTAACCTGCTGTATGCAGGCATTGACCCAAAAACTGTTCAATATCTTGCCGGGCATGAAAACAGTAAGACGACTATGGACATTTACGCGCAGGTGAAGTATAATAAACCGGAGGAACTTCTGAGTGTTGTAAATGCTGCATTTGCTCCATCTGTTGGTGTCTAAAATGCCCCCATTTTTATGATTAAATACTGGGGCAACATTTGAGGGCAGGGTCCAAAAAGCTCGTAATATCAAGGAAAACCGGCGCTAAACTGTACGCAGTACGGCCTCAAGGCCGCCCGTCGCGCGCCTCAGTTCAGCAAGCGCTGATTTCAATTCAAAACAGCTCAAAAACCCCGAAACCATGCGGTTTTCGGGGTTTTTCCTTTTCAGATTGTTTGCCCTGCTTTGGCATAGTCTGACCCGTTTTGAACCATTTTTTATGGGTTAAATTAAGGACAACCACCCCTAAAATGAGGGCTAATGGGTTAAATTATAGGACAACTTTTTTGCCCCTGCACCCTCCCATGAGGTCATTTTTGCTTTTTTGCCCCTCTGAAATTTTATGCAAAATCGGTTTGGCAGAGTTTGACCAAATCTGAACAAATGAATATGATTTTATTGCGAAAGCGTTCAGTGTACCTGCTGGGCGCTTTTTGCATTTCCAGGGACTAATGTTCCGGGATCAGAAAAAGCCGTCACTCTTTTTTCAAGAAAGTAGTGGCGGCTTTTTCTATTTCCAGAACCAAACACGACAAACAGAAACGAGGTGAAATACGATGAACCCACAAATCATCGCCGTCGCCAACCAGAAGGGCGGCGTCGGCAAAACGACCACCTGCGCCAACTTAGGGATAGGGCTGGCCCAGGCCGGAAAGAAAGTGCTGCTGGTGGATGCTGACCCCCAGGCCAGCCTGACCATCAGCCTGGGCAACCCGCAGCCGGACAAGC
>OERI01000191.1_pt1 | contig 7535 bp, 6 predicted proteins | sample 1539971 | NCBI WGS metagenome assembly OERI01 (sample SAMEA3891874, study PRJEB23780) | metagenome | biome: terrestrial biome; feature: animal house; material: Caecal content | place: Italy | collected 2015-05-05
GCTCAGGAATACTTAGCTTTGCTAACGGGCGGCAGATATGTTGGGATTAATTTAGATAAGAAGCTAACAGTAGTCAGAAGTGATGGTAAAAAGCGCGAAGTAAAATACTTGTCACGGGGGACTGCTGAGCAATTATACTTTGCCTTGAAGTTAGCTTTTATTGAGCAGATCAAGGATGAAATTAATTTGCCAATCTTGATTGATGATTCGTTTGTAAACTTTGATGATCAGCGAGTCAGCTATATCGATCAGTTATTGCAAAAGATTAGCGAAAACAATCAAGTTTTAATTTTCACAGCTCAAAAGAATTTAGTTGATCAGCTTGGGATTGAGCCATTAATTTTTACGAAAGGAACACAGGATGCTTAAGAGATTGTTAGATTACAACGATGGAGAAGAAATGGACATTGTTGTTTTGATTAAAAACTCACAGTTGCGTCATAATAAAAAGAATAAGTTGTTTTTAGCGATGCAATTCAGTGATGGCTCAGGCGAGATTCGCGGTAATTACTGGGATGCTAACAATCAAGATGCAGCAACTTTTTCAACTGGGACAATCGTTGAGTTGAATGGCAAAAGAGAAGAATATCAGGGTCGCCCCCAGATTAGGATCTATTCTCTGCGCGTGGTCGGTCCACAAGAAGGCTATGAATTAGATCAATTTATTAAATCAGCGCCGGAACCAGTTAATGAGATGGAAGCTGAAATTAATAAATTTGTGATGCAGATTGATAATCCGACCTGGACAAAAATTGTGAAGTATTTACTTCAAAAATGGCATGATCGTTTTTATGATCATCCTGCTGGTAAAAGCAACCACCATGCGGTCCGCGGAGGTTTAGCTTTTCATACTTTATCGATGCTTAAGGATGCCAAAGGTTTGGCTGATAATTATGAGCAAGTGAATAGATCGCTACTTTATGCGGGATGCATTTTGCATGATATGGGAAAAGTACTGGAACTTTCAGGTCCTGCCGCAACTCAATACACGACTGAAGGCAATTTGGTTGGGCATCTGGTTTTAATTGATGAACAAATTATGCTGGCCGCTCAGGATATGAAGATGAATCTGGAGTCGGAAGATTTACTCTTATTGCGGCATATGGTGCTTAGTCACCATGGCCGCTTTGAATATGGTTCACCCAAATTGCCGGCATTGCTAGAAGCGGAATTATTGCACCGAATTGATGATTTAGATGCTGCAGTTTATGCAGTAACGAATGCCCTGCAGCATACGCCTAAAGGCGAGTTCACCGAGCCACTACTGAGTCAAGATGGCAAGCGATATTATCGACCGATGCACGATTCAGCGCTAGATAACGCAAAACATTTAGAATAAGAAATAAGCATCACTGCAGTTGATTTGCAGGGATGCTTATTTTGTTTTGGTGAAAAATTGTGTCCCTGAATTGTCAAATTAAGTGCAACAGTTAGGCTATGAAGAAATATATTGCTTGAAGAGTTCCTCTGCTGTGTGATATTGGAGGATTCGGCGATATTTGTGGTTAATGGCATCAGTTGCCTGTTGAACATAAGCTTTTGACTTGTCTTTCATGCTCTTGCCCTTAGGGAAGAATTGACGCAAAAGACCATTGCAGTTCTCATTGGTGCCCCTTTCCCATGGAGAATATGGGTGAGCAAAGTAAATCTGGCAGCCCTTGATCTTGGTCATATCCGCAAACTCAGAGCCATTGTCAAACGTGATTGATTTAAACCAGGCAGGATGTCTGTCAATCTCCTTTTGAAGCAGCCTTTGGCATGTGCTTGCCCGATAGTCAGGAATCTTGATAACTACTTCAAAGCGTGTGGTTCTTTCAGTCAAAGTCATTAAAGCAGGCTGATTCTTGCGTCTGACGCCTTTAACCAGATCTCCTTCCCAGTGCAGCGGAGCTTTTCTGTCTTCAACCTCCTTAGGACGCTGTTCAATGGAATTGCCAAGATGCTTCTTGTGCAAAGCGTGACCGCCATGGCTGTGATGACGCTTGTTCCTGCGTCTTTTGAGCTTCATAGGCAGATCAATATTGCTTATGTCCAGCAAGCCCTGATCAATATAGCGATAGACGGTTGGTGTGCTGGGACAAGGGTAGCCTGGCATAGTCCTTTTGAATTCACCAACGAACTCATCGATGCTGGTGGCATCAAATTTAGCTTTAAAGCGTCTGGAGAGCATTCTCAAAAAGACAGCATAATGCTTCAATGGATTGCGCTGATAGCAGTTTTGGCGACGCTTCTCATAATAAATCTGTGCAGTATCAGCGTAATAGTGCTCATACAATAAATAGCTGCTGTCTCTTTGCAGGACGCTTCCGCGTTTGATTTCGCGACTGATTGTCGACTTATGGCAGCCAACTTCTTGAGCGATAACAGTACGGGAAGTTATGCCGGAATCCAGCATTGCTTGAATTTGTCCACGTTGTACGCTGGTTAATTGATGATAGTGCTTAGAAATGCTAGAATTTGAATTGGTCATGAAGATCTTCCTTTCTTGATTTTTCGTCACTTCAAGTTTAGGTCTTCATGGCCTTTTTGTTTAACACTTAGTGTTGCACTTCAATTTTAAATCCGGGAAAATAAAATTACTTGTATATGCTTAAGTCGCAAAATTTCAATATTTTGTGACTTTTTTTTATTTTGAAAAATCACAATAAAAAAGAAATTTAAAAATCTGTATTTTTTTCTTATGAATGTGGTAGAGAGTGGGGAATTGTGGTAAATTATTTAGTGGAAGGGGGCTAGACCATGTTCATGGGTGAATATCACCACAATCTTGATAGCAAGGTCGCCTGATTATACCAGCGAAACTTCGCGATCAGATTGGCGACAAGATGATATTCACGCGAGGAATGGAAGGCTGCATTTTTGGCTACTCGATGGAGGAGTGGTCGAAGATTGAAGCTAAATTAGCAAAACTTCCGTTGACTAAGAGGAATACACGTGAATTTATGCGTTTGTTCTACTCTGGTGCGATGGAATGTGAGTTTGATAAGCAAGGTCGCGTTAATCTGACAACAACGTTGAAAATGCATGCCAAACTCATTAAAGAATGTGTCATCATTGGTGTCTCTGATCGAATTGAAATTTGGTCAAAAGAACGTTGGACTAGTTTTGAAGAAGAAGCTAACGAAGACTATGATGATATTGCTGAAAATTTGGACGACATTGAACTATAAAAAATATGAAATTCAAACACACCAGTGTACTCTTACACGAAACTATCGACAATTTGAAACCAAAAAACGGTGGTCTTTATGTAGATGCAACTTTTGGCGGTGGTGGACATGCTAAATATTTGCTCAGCAAAATTGATACCGGTACGCTTGTAGGTTTTGACCAAGATGAATATGCGATAAAATCGGCGAAGTTGAACTTTGCGAATTTATTACAACCGGATAGTGAGCCAAGGTTAGAATTAGTACATGACAACTTTAGTAATCTGGAAAAGGACCTGGTAAAACTGGGTTACTCAGATGGAATAGATGGCATTTACTATGACCTAGGTGTATCTTCCCCTCAATTTGATCAAGCAGATCGCGGTTTTTCATATCGTTATGATGCGCGATTAGATATGAGGATGGATCAAAGTCAGGACTTAGATGCTTATCAGTTAGTTAATACTTTAAGTCAAAAAGAACTGGCAGATATTTTGTATCAATATGGCGATGAAAAGTTTTCTCGTCAAATTGCTCACAGAATCGTAGAAAGACGACGGGAAAAGCCAATTGCAACGACTTTTGAATTAGTTGATGTGATTAAAGATGCGATTCCTGCGTATGCACGAAGGACTGGAGGGCACCCGGCAAAGAAGAGTTTTCAAGCTTTGCGGGTCGCTGTTAATCACGAACTTGATGTTTTACAGGCTTCACTTGAAGAAGCTATTAAGATTTTAAGACCTGGTGGCAGACTTAGCGTGATTACCTTTCAGTCCCATGAAGATAAAATCGTTAAAAAGATTTTTAAGAAGTATTCAGAAGTTGAGGTGCCAAGAGGAATGCCATTTATACCGGACGGTATGAAGCCAACGCTACGTTTGGTAAATCACAAACCAATTGTAGCCTCTACTTCTGAGTTAGAGAACAACAACCGCTCACACAGTGCAAAACTACGGGTTGCAGAGAAGTTATAAAGAGGAAAATGTTATGGCTGATAGCTCAGCAAGAAAAATTGAATATGAACCAAGTAGTAGAAATGGTTCGCAAAGACGACAACGAATTATCCTTGATCCGCGTAAAGTTCCTTATAGTGGCATAGAAAAAGCTTTGATGATTATTGGAAGCGTCATTACGTTGGGCATGATGATCTTTCTAGTTTCTTCTAGTATTTCTGCAACTTCGGCTCAACATGAGCTAAGTCAAACTCAGCAGACAGTTGCTAAGGAACAGAATAGGATCACCGATTTACGTCAAGAAATTGGTGAGTTAACTTCTACTTCACGCTTAAACAAGATTGCGCGTGAAAAAGGATTAACTCTGATTAATAAAAATATTAGGACAATTCGCTAATGAAAAAAAATAGTAATTTAAAATTACAAAAATCCAAAGCTCACAGCTACCGCTTCACAGTGGGGAGAGTTCTCCAAGTAGCTGTGGCTTTGGTTTTTCTTGTATTTACAGCTAGATTTTTATATATAGGTATATCCAAAACAGTTAATGGGCAGAACTTATCCGCACGTACCAAGCAGCTTTATAAGCGTAATCAAGTTATTAAAGCAACACGTGGTACGATATATGATCGGAATGGATTAGCAATTGCGGAAGACTCACATTTATATACTATTTACGCGATTTTGGATAAGTCATCGATCAACTACAAGAATAAGCCAGAATATGTTGTGAATAAGTCTGAAACAGCTGAAAAGTTGGCTACAGTTTTGCCGATGTCGGCAGATAAAATTTATCGCTATTTGAATCCCAAGCAGAAGGCTTTCCAGGTTCAATTTGGTACAGCAGGTAGTGGATTAACGAGTAAGCAAAAGAAAAAGATTGAAGCAATGAAATTACCAGGAATTAAGTTCTTGGAAACACCATCTAGATTGTATCCCAATGGTGTTTTTGCATCACATACTGTTGGATTGGCTCAACCAATTTGGAATAAAAAGACTAATGCACAAAACTTAGTCGGAACTATGGGAATTGAAGCCTATTTCAATAAGACTTTGACTGGGACAGATGGTTACCGGATTTCTTCGGTAGATGCATCTGAATATCAGCTTCCAAATAGTAATCAGGTTTATAAGCCTGCTAAAAATGGAAACAACTTGTATTTAACACTAGATTCTCAGTTGCAGAGTTTGCTTGAGACTCGCTTAAGTGAAGTACAGAAAACTTACCGACCAACATCAATTACTGCTACAGTTGAAGACATGAAGACTGGGAAAATTTTGGCAGCTTCTCAACGCCCTACTTTTAATCCTCAAACTATGAAGGGATTAACTAAGTCGTATCGGGATATCTTGGTGCAAGATACTTATGAACCAGGATCAGTTTTCAAGATGTTGTCATTCCCTGCAGTAGTCAACAGTGGCAATTACAACCCTAATGAGTATTTCCGGTCTGGTTCTGTTAATATTGCTGGTTCGACTATCCATGACTGGTTGACTTCTGGTTGGGGTACGATTCCATTTTCACAAGCATTTGAGCATTCAAGTAACACTGGTTTTGTTAAGCTGGAACAAAAGATGGGTGCAAAGACTTGGAATAAGTACTTAAAGAAGTTCCACATTGGTCAAAAGACTGGAATTACACTTCCGGGAGAACAACCTGGCTTCATTTCATTCAAGACACCACTTGACCAAGCAATTACTGCTTTTGGTCAAGCCGTTACTGTGAATGTAATGCAAATGATGCAAGCTTATAGTTCTTTGGCTAATAATGGTCAAATGGTAAAGCCACAGTTGGTTAATAAGATTACTGATTCTAACGGTAAAACCCTTAAGGGCTATGAGATCAAAAAAGTTGGTTCAAAGATTTATAGCAACAAGACTAAAAAAGTTGTTTTGGCCAATATGAAGAGAGTGCTTAATAAGCAATCTGGTACTGGTAATGCCTACAAGATGGGCAATGCAGATATTGCTGTTAAGACCGGTACGGCTCAAATAGCTAATCCAAAAGGTGGTGGCTATTTGAAAGGTGATAGCAACTACATCTTCTCAGTAGTCGGTGTTTACCCTACCAAGGATCCTAGATATTGTATTTACCTAACTATCAAGCAACCTCATTTGGCTGGGACAACACCTGAAAAGATTTTAGCTTCTATCTTTAAACCAATGATGAGTCGAATTATTACAATGGCTAAAAGTGATAATTCAACCACGACTGTTAGTGTTCCTAATTTCAAGAATATGACAGTTGCTCAAGCTTCAGCTAAAGCTAAGCAAGTTGGTCTTAACTTAGTTAAAGTAGGTGAAAAAGATAGAATTACTGCTCAAGGAATTAAGAGCAGTGAGAAATTGGAGTCTGGGGACAAGATCTTTGTATATACCTCAGGTAAAATAAATTGTCCTGATATGAAGGGGTGGAGTTTTAATGATTTACATCAATTCTCTAATGTATCAGGTATTAAATTAAGCATAAAGGGAACCGGAACTGTTACCAGCCAAAGTGTGGCCAAGGGAGCAGAGTTAAAATCTGGAGAAAAAATAAAAGCATAGGATGAGTATTATGCAAGCAAGTTTTGTTGCTTTAATTAGTTCATTAATTTTGACGGTAATTTTTTTACCGTTGTTAATTAAGTTTATGCATTCGCATCATGAAGGACAGGAAATTCGTGATGAAGGGCCAAAATGGCACCAAAAGAAATCAGGAACTCCTACAATGGGAGGAACAATTTTTGTTATTGCAGCAGTAATTTCTGTTATCTGGGTTGCTGCATGGCAACATAGCTTGAACAAAGTTGTTTGGATTTTAGTAATCAGTCTTTTAGGTTACGGTATCATTGGTTTCCTTGATGATGGAATCAAGCTGTATTACAAAAGAAATTTGGGTTTAAGAGCATGGCAAAAACTTGCTTTACAAATTATTATTGCCATTGTGATTGTATTAATTGCTTCAAGCGATCACTTTAATTTTGGTTTATACATTCCATTTGCTGGAGTTGTTCATAGCGTAGCATTATTTGTAATCTTCATTATTTTCTGGTTGGTTGGCTTTTCTAATGCTGTTAACCTTTCAGACGGATTGGATGGCTTAGCTACCGGGTTATCTGTAGTAGCCTATGGTACATATGCTTATATCGCATTTAAACAAAAGAATTTGGCTATTTTAGCCTTTTGTATGAGTGTAATTGGCGGTTTGATTGCTTTCTTTATTTTCAACCATAAGCCTGCCAAAATCTTCATGGGGGATGCAGGCTCACTTGCATTAGGTGGTGGTCTTGCTACAGTAAGTATTATGCTTAATAGACCATGGTCACTTTTGTTAGTGGGTATTGTATTTGTATGTGAAACTGCTAGTGTAATTATGCAGGTTATTTCTTTCCAAACTACTGGTAAGAGAATTTTTAAGATGACTCCTATTCACCATCATTTTGAAATGTTAGGC
>OERI01000210.1_pt1 | contig 7073 bp, 8 predicted proteins | sample 1539971 | NCBI WGS metagenome assembly OERI01 (sample SAMEA3891874, study PRJEB23780) | metagenome | biome: terrestrial biome; feature: animal house; material: Caecal content | place: Italy | collected 2015-05-05
AAATCCCTCCCATACAATCAAAGAATGTTTTGAAACATGGCAAAGGCCAGCACCGGGAAAGTGCTGGCCTTTGGCCGGATATGTACCTCTGGACAAAGTGTCCGGAAGTTAGTAGGGGCTCCGCTCGTAGTATGCCTCGGCCTCCTGCAAAGTGGTATAGTCGAATACCTCGTAAAGCTCGACCATCACCTGTTCAATGTCGGACGGCTTAAAGCCGCACCGCTCCATCGCGGCGATGACGTACCCCCGGCAGGCATCGTTGCTCCACGGCTGGGAGAGCAAGGCCGCCAGTTCTGGATCATAGTTCATAGAGCGTTCCCCTCTTTCTTGATAAATTAGGGAGTGCCGCGCCCGTTTCCTTGACCTGTCCAAAGACAACCATACTCAGCGCGGCATCCCCACGCAACGGGGAACGGCGGCCCGGAGGGACAGGCGGCCAGCCTGTCCAATGGCGGATCGTGGCCGTGGGTTGGCCCGGCCCACCTGCGGCGCTGGTGTTTGTCGCTCGTTCTCCGTGGAGAGAAGTCACCGCGCACCCGCCGCCCGGCTCCCCGCGCTATGCTCAGGGCCGCCGCCGTTCCGTTGCGGAGAGGTTTATATTTCCCTCTCTAATAACCAAGACATTTTTGCATCAATTCCAAGTGGGGAAACAGCAAAAATCAAAAAGTTTTTTTCATGCGTTCCAGGCCCCGCTTGATAGACTGGCGGACGGACTCCTCATGCACACCCTCGGCCTCAGCAATCTCTTTGATGCTTTTGCCAAGAATGATGTGAGCATCGATCCGGCGGCCCTGGATCTCCGGCAGGGAGTTGAGGGCGTTCCAGAGCCGGATAAACAGCTCCATGCGTTCCAGAAGCTCCTGGGGCGTGGGCTCATGCAGGCAGGCCGAGTATTCGATCCCGTCCTCACAGTCCAGGGAATACTGCGCCTTGTGCCGGGTGAGCCGCCGCTGGTAGGCCGCTTCATAGCGGACGCTGGCCCGGAGCGCCTCGGCCACTTCCTCGGTGACTTCGATAAACTGATCCTGCGTGTACCAATAATAAAAATCTTTCAGATTGATGGTAGTCATTATAAACCTCCGTTTCGGTGTTGGGTGAACGAGTGACCGAAACGGGGGCTGGTGGAGAGCGGCACCCAGGGGAGCCGCCCCGCACCTCTGGACAAAGTGTCCAGAAGTCGGACAAACAAAATGCGCCTGCGCGACACAAAGCCACGCAAGCGCATGAAATGACAAATTCATTTATGTACTGCCAAATTTCGCATCCACCGCCGGACTGATCCTGTTCGGGGGACGAGCTTTTTTTGACAGGTTAGGGGGATGGAAAAGGAAAAAGGACACGGCGATACCTCCCGGACACCGCCGTATCCTTAAAAAAGGGCGACTTTAACACACCCCCCGTATTCTCATTTTTCAAAAAGAAAACGGCGGCCTTGATTTCTCAAAACCGCCGTCAGGCTACTGTATTATGTCAGGGGGGATGGATCCCCAGCCGCCAAACAGCGGTTTTTATTATCCCGTTTTCCGCGGTAGCCCCTTATGTTTAAACCTTGGTAATGTTTGTTACCGGGTAAGCGTGTACGAGATTGACAGATTGGCATCTGTGTCAGAAAGATTTTCCACGGTGATCTCAAACTCACCATCGTAAGGAGCGGTAAAGGTAATGCTCCCAGTCCCTGTTTCCAGAGTATAAGGCCAGTTTTCTCCCGAACTTGTGTTACGAATGTTGATTTTAATTGCGTTACTTCCTTCATTTTTGCACTCAAGCACAAATGTATCGCCTTGTTTCCAACTTCCGACACCAAGCGTTACTGGCGCATCTTTCGCAAGTGATATAAAACTATCTCCTGTGTCATCGAGAATGTTTTTTGAATTATCATTCTGAACTTCAACTAAAGTTAAACCATTATAATTAGAAATGAACCATACATCACTTGAATTAGTCTCATTAGTAACATCCACCATTTGCAGGTTACAATCAGAAATGAAGTGTACGTCGCTTGAATCAACCTCACCAGTCACATCCACCTTCTGAAAGTTACCGTCTACGTCAATCAGAACTGCGTCACTCCGGCTAATATGTGAGCCATTATCATTAGTTGCAGTAGCGGCAAACGCCGTAGTTGCACCAGCAATCAAGACAAGTGCCAAAATACAGGCCCCAATAGATATCTTTTTGAATTTCATAATTGCTTCATTCCTTTCTGAAATTGCATTGTTCGTATATACAAATGCGAAAAGCAATTAGTCCTCCCAATGCACCGTTCCCTGCTCAATTTGTTTCAAAATTTCAGCCCATTCTTCGGGCGTAAACTTGGACTCATCATCATGGCTAACAGAAACCAGGGTAATATCCATTGATTGTGCATTTTGCGTGGTACCATTGACATCCATGTGCGCCATATCCTCGATGTTTGTTACCCTGTTATCTGCCTGATTACCTTCTTCCCCCACACGCTGTACCAGAGTGGTATTTCCAATTTCCACAGCTTCCATATCCCCTACCTCTGCGGTAGAAAATCCAAGTCCCATTAGTTCCATATTGTCATCAGTCCTTGCGGCAGCAAATGCCGTAGTTGCACCAGCAATCAAGGCAAGTGCCAAAATACAGGCCCAAATAGATGTCTTTTTGAATTTCATAATTGCTTCAATCCTTTCTGAAATTGCATTTTTGCCAAAATGGTTCCATAAAGCGGACATACCGTTTCTCCGTTCCTCCATTTTAATTAACATCAGCGCATAGGAGGAACGATTTTTTTCACCCATCATTCGGATAACCCAGGCATCACACGACAACTCTATATCCCGGTTGGCGAGAACATACATGACCCAAACCAACGGATTAAACCAATGGATGCAGAGTACAGCAGCAAAGAGAATTTTTGTGATTGCGTCAAAGCGCCGAATGTGGACATATTCATGGGTCAGTACATACTTCAATGCCGCCTGGTCATTTCGATCAAGTTTTTTGGGCAATAGGATCACCGGATGCAGGATGCCATAGGTCAGCGGAGAGGAAATCAAATCTGAACTCCGCACCACAAGGGGTCTGGAAATTTGGTGTGCGGTCAACCAATTTTGGATATACGGTGTGTTGTCGGGGATAGACATTCTGAACTTCCGCATACTCCGAAAATAGGATATGGAGAAGTAGATTGCCAACAGCAGCACGCCAACCAACCAGAGTATCTCAAAGGTGGAAATGTGTTCTGTTGCAGGACTCGGAACAGCCGTACCTATATCATAAGACGGCGGACTATCCCCCGGTAAAGTAGAAGCGATATTTCCAGAGGGTAATTCTTGAACCACATCTGAAAAAACATCAAGGTCGATATGGATCTTGAAAGGCATTGGGATAGAGAGTGGCAGGAGCAAGCGCAGAGCTGCGATCATCCACAACGCTAAAAAGGTTGTTTTAGGCAAACGATGGATCGCCAATGCGCGGATAACCACAATGAATAAGATCAATACTCCTCCGGCCACGCTCATTTGAAATAGGCTCATGCGTTACCTCCTATTCCAATTCAGCCACCATCCGGCGCAGATTTTCAATTTGCTCCTTGGATAGCTTTTGATTGTCCAGCAAGGCGGCAAACAGTTTGTCGGGGGAGCCGTCAAACAGCTTGCCAATCAGCTCCTCTGCCTCCGCCTCTTGCACAACCTCTTTTGCAATCAGCGCATGGCACATGAAGTTTGGTTCGCTACGCTCAATGGCACCTTTCGCGATGCACTTTTTGATCACGGTGTAGGTGGTGTTCATGTTCCAGCCGATTTCCTCTTTGAGAATATCAGAAATTTGCTTTGCGGTCTTGTCACCTTCTTTCCATAGCACATCCATGACCTTTAGCTCAGAATCAAAGAGCTTAATTGCCATATCATCAAATCCTTTCTTTGAACTATTGCAATAGTTTACGCTATAATACTATCACAATAGTTTCAAGCTGTCAACACTACTCCGATAGTGCAAATGAAAACATTTTGTGAACATGAAATTATTTAGTCGGTGGTATGAAATATGTGGTCGTTCAAATAATAACACCTGAAATGTAAAATTACATTAGGTGATATTATGAAGATTGAGAGAGATGAACGACGATTTGATTTTCACGATATAGGGCTCGCCATCAAGCGGGCGCGGGAGGCCGCTGGGATGACGCAGGAGCAACTGGCCTATATTGTTGACCGGGCTCCGCGCACCATCATGTATAACGAGAATGACGGCCAGCACCCCAGCCTCAACACCTTTTATCAGATGGTGACAATGTTTGATATATCGGTAGATCAATACTTCTATCCGTCCAAAAATAAAGGGAGCGAGTGCAGAAAGCGGATTGACGCCATGCTCAACGCCCTGGACGAAAAAGAACTAAAAATTGTAGAAGCCACAATCCAAGCGATGAAAGCGGCTAAAGAAACGGAGGATGCGTAAGAGAAGCACGCGCCTCCGTTTTTTCATGCCATGTTGCGGGGGTGCGCGTTTTGGCAAGCAATTCGGGTGTGGCCACACTCCGAAATTTTCACAGGCCGCAGGCCCGTGAAAATGCTTGTTGGGGAGCTCCCCAAACCCGCTGAACTTCTGGACACTTTGTCCAGAAGTCCCGGCGCAAGCGCCTGTTGTCGGCGGCCCGGAGCTAACGCTCCTGGGCCTTATTTTTTTGCTCGTCCGTGTGGCCGAGCAGATGATCGATATTCGCCTTGACCGCCACGGCCTCCCGCATTTCCTGCTGGGCCGCCCGGTACTCGGCATAGAGGGCTTTTTTTCGCGCTGCAAGTTTGCGGCGTTTTTCTTTTAGCGCGTCCATCTTCGGGAGCTTTTCACCGTCCAGCAGCTCATTGAGTGCCGCCTTCGCTGCCCGGTAGTCGGCCAGCTCCGGGCCATGCTCGGCCAGATATTTCTTGCTGTACCGGGCCGCCTTGTACCCCTCGAACACAGGCCGGGACTTGGCGTACTGCACCACAGCCTCCATCAGCGCGGAGGTTTTGGCGAGGTCAGCCTCGGTCTGACGCAGTTCCCCGGCCAGCGCATGAAACCGCTGGGCCGTTCCGTCAGCTTGCGCAGCGAGCTGGTCATACTCGGTGAGCTGGTGCTCCTGCAAAAACATGAGGGCTGCTGCCATCTGTTTGAGGTTAGTGCAAAACGCTCTTGCCGGTTCTCAAACTCTTTCGTGGGATTATCAGGAGCCGCAACATGAGTAAGTTCGCTTTCTTCCACAAGAGTGGTGCGCTTACTTGCGATTTTTTCTTGTACTGCGGAAACAGTATCTTTGATTGAATGCGTAGTTGTATCTATAACATTTAATTCATAGATTCCCAAATTGGAAAATTGCTTCCACATTGTTTCAACTAATTCAATATTTGTTTCTCTGTCTAACTTTGAGCGTTCGATAGCTCGCTTCATAGTTTCTTCTTTACTTGCCCTTAAAACGATATAGTGTACTTCATAATGCTCTTGAACAATGTTGAGCCACGGCTCTAAAAACCACGGTCCTACAATACCATCTACAATTACATCATATCCACCACGAGCATATCGCTTCGCGGCTTCTAAAAATGCTTCAATGACAATCAAATTTTGCTCATTTGATTCCGGCAAATGCGGTGGTATTGCCCCTTTACTCAAATAATGATAAAAGTCATCTGTGTGCATATGCACAGACTTTTCCAAATCTGATTCTTTTGCAACAGCAGATGCCGTTGTAGTTTTTCCTGTCCCCGGCGCACCTGTGATTACAATAATTCTACCTTGATTCATCTATATTTTACCTCCACAAATTACGATTTTCTTAATTCTACAAACTGGAATTTGAGTCTCTGTAAAGCTGGAATTAACCCATACAATTATTTTAATTTAGAGGTTCTTACGCAATTATCCGTATTTTGTAATTTTTCAATACTGGAATGCCAGTGTAAATCAGCATTCTCCATTTTTATTAAAGCGAAAAACGTAAAATTGCGGAAGAACCAATTTAGATATTCACAATTTTACTTGCCACAGTATCTCGAAAAACACTGTCATGTTCTACCAGGAGCATGGTCGGGGCAAACTCCGTTATGAGTTGTTCAATCTGCATACGTGAGTACACATCAATAAAGTTGAGCGGTTCATCCCATACATACAAGTGTGCCTTTTCACAAAGGCTTTTCGCAATTAGGACTTTCTTCTTTTGCCCGCCAGAAAAGTCTTTAATATCCTTTTCAAACTGTACACGCTCAAAGTCCATTTTCCTAAGAATTGCCTTGAACAAACTTTCATCAAGGTTGTTTTCTTCTGCAAACTCGGAAAGGGTTCCACATAAATACGATGTATCCTGTGGCACATAAGAAATTACAAGCCCAGAGCCAAGTGTTACTGTACCCGTATAATCTATGGACTGCCCGACTACCAACTTTAACAGGCTACTTTTGCCACTGCCGTTCTTTCCATCAAGCACAATGCGTTCTCCCTGTCTTATTTCAAACGAAACGGGTTCACAAACTGAAATGCCATCATAATAAACTACTACATTCGATAATGATGCAAGCAAATCTGTATGGTAATTAAGCGGTTGTATCTTGAGGGCTTCTGCGGTTTCCATATTTTTCAGCAATGCTGATTTTTGTTCGATTGTCTGTTGTTGTCTCGCTTCTATAGATTTTGAACGCTTCATCATTTTGGCGGCTTTATGACCGACATAACCTTTATCTGCTGCCCCAATTTTGGAAGCTTCTACACGTTCAGACCATACTGCAGCGCGTTTTGCCGACTGCTGTAATCGTCTGATGTCCTTTTGCAAACGTTCGTTCTGAGCCAGTTCAAATTCTTGCTGTCGCTCAAAATTTGACATCCATGATGAAAAGTTTCCTCTTTGCACTTCGATATTCGCTCGGTTAATCGATAGAATATAGTCAACACAATCGTCAAGAAAGCGACGATCGTGAGAAACTAAGATGAATCCCTTTTTCTTTTTCAGATATGCCGCCACACTTTTTCTCGCTTTGGCATCCAAATGGTTGGTAGGTTCATCAATCAGTAGGAAATGCCCTTCATTAAGAAAAAGAGCGGCAATCAAAACCTTTGTCTGCTCTCCGTTGGAA
>OERI01000213.1_pt1 | contig 7061 bp, 9 predicted proteins | sample 1539971 | NCBI WGS metagenome assembly OERI01 (sample SAMEA3891874, study PRJEB23780) | metagenome | biome: terrestrial biome; feature: animal house; material: Caecal content | place: Italy | collected 2015-05-05
CGTGGCGGCGCAAGGCTGTATCGCTCCGGTGCTGCGTTCGTACCTGCAAACGGATTATGCAATTTTCAACGCCTCATGAAATGCCATCACAGCTGAGAATGAAAATATAGTCTGTGCGTTAACCGAAGGATTTGCTAAACTGAAAACAGCAGGCGTAGTCCGGTTGCACCTTGGTGGATTTTCACCCCGTTTGTTCAACGTGGACGAGTTGCCCAAGAGAACAGCAGTATGTTGCGTCACGTAAGTGAAGAGCACGAGTAGCAAAGTTCGGATACCCACCCGGGCAATTCCCAGCCTGCATAATTCAGGGAGGGATTTGATGCAAGACATATTGACCTGCGCCATGGGACTGGATATTCATCGTGACGTTATTGTTGCCTGTCTTGCCAAAGGTGAACTGGGCACCGATCCGGAAATCGAGATTCGCTCCTTCAGCACACTTATCCCGGAAATGCGGAAACTGCGGGATTGGGTGTTGGAAGCAGAGTGCCGCTATGTCGCTATGGAGAGCACCGGGATCTACTGGCAGCCTATTTACGAAATGCTGGAGCCATGTTTTGATGGGCAGATCAGCATTCTGGTCGTGAATGCCCGCCACATGAAGAATGTGCCTGGGCGTAAAACGGATATGCGGGACGCGCAATGGATCGCCACATTGCTCCGTGCCGGATTACTAAAGGGAAGTTTTATCCCAGATAAGACCTTCCGGGAACTGCGGCATCTGACCCGGTATCGTAAGAGCATCGTTCGCGACATTACCGCCCAAAAGAATCGCATCGATAAATTTCTGCAAAGCTCCGGTTTCCGCTTCACAGCGTTTCTGTCGGACGCATTTGGCGCTTCCGGGCGAAACATCATCCGTCATCTCATGGAATACGGAAATATTTCGCGGGAAGCTCTGGATCGGTGTCTGAAAACACAGACCCGGAAACGTATCGACGAAATACTGATTGCCTTGAACGGTTCGCTCTCGGAGCACCAGCGCGGCTTTCTTCGCATGATATTTGGGCACTTGGAAGCACTTGAACAGCACCGGCATACTGTGGAGGACGCTATTACGAAAGAGATCACAAAGCACGAAGAGGCATTGAGCCTCCTGTGCTCCATACCGGGTATTGATGTAACTGCGGCAGCAGCCATTATCGCGGAGATTGGTACCGATATGAGTGCCTTTCCGGATTCCCAGCATATATGCTCCTGGGCCGGTTTGAGTCCCGGTAACAACGAGAGTGCCGGAAAACGCAAGAGTGCTCACATTAACAAAGGTAATCCGTATCTGAAGAGTATGCTCTGCGAGGTGGGATGGGTCATCTCCGGAAAACGAAGCTTGTACCTCTCCGGTTGGTACTGGAGGATAAAACAGCGGAAGGGCGCTAAACGTGCAACGATTGCTTTGGCTCGCAAACTGCTGGCGCTGATTTACACGATGTTGAAGACAGGTTCTCCATACAACGAAGACTGTTTTGAGATCCGCAGAAAACAAAGTGAGCGCAAACGGGCCAGCCGTATGGTGAACGAACTGCAAAAGCTGGGGTACTTTGTGGTGGCACCAGGCTGATTCCCACTGTACCATACTTCGGCCGGCGACAGGTTTTGGCCTGCCGCTTTTTGTGCTGCGATGGTTTTTCATGAGGCGTTGAAAGCCTGTTTGTCAAGGTTCACGCCCTCGCTACTTATTTTCGTAGCAAGGTACATAGGGGCTACCCCCACTATTATTATCGCTCCGATTGGGGTGGATTGCAAGGATGTCGCCGTGGGTATGCTTGGCGGCATTGTTGGCAAAAGAGGATAGCAAAATCTGTTTCACATGGCCGAGGGCCGTTGTGTTTCTGCTATCGGCAAAGGTAGCGGATATTTGATAACCGTCAATGGCGAAAGTGGTTAATTCTCTTGTGCGCTCCATAGATGACCTCCTTCACAAATGGCGTAGAACTGATTGATCCCCGTTGTCTGTTGGGGAAACACGAAAAGGCGGCACCCGCGATTGGGTGTCGCCCTTTTGCCTTTCTCCACATTGGGACAATTTGTCTCGAAGTTAGAATAAGGAGCGCCGCGCTCATTTTCTTGGCCCGTCATAAGACAGCTATACTCGGCGCGACGCTCCTTGCTGGGGTGGTGCGGCAGCTCCGGGGGACAGGCTGCCAGCCTGTCCACTCGCGGATCGTGGCCGTGGGGTGGCAAGTCCCCACTTGCGGCGTTGGTGTGGATCGCTCGTCCTCCGTGTTGGAGAAGTCCTGGCGCACCCGCCGCCCGGCTCCTCGCACTATGCCCGGAGCCGCCGCTATTCAGTTGTGGAGAGGATCAACTCCTCTCATATACCAAGGACATTTGGAAGATGTTTTTTAACCCCCTACATCAAACATTTTGCAAATATTTTTTCATGGACTTCAAACCCTGCTGGATAGATTTATGTACGGCGGCCACGCTTACGCCATCGGCCTCGGCAACCTCAGTCATGCTCTTGCCTTCAATGATACAGGCATCAATGCGAAGCCCCTGCGTTTCGGGCAAAGTGTTCAGCGCGTTCCACAGATCGCAGAAACGCTCCATGCGCTCCAGCAGCTCCTGCGGGGTCGGCTCGGAAAGGCAGGCAGAGTATTCGATCCCATCATCACAGTCGAGGGAATACTGTGCCTTATTGCGGATTATCCGCCGCTGGTAGGCAGCCTCATACAGCTTGTCGGCCCGCAGCTCGGCGGCCACTTCATCGGAAACTTCGATATATTCATCATGGGTGTGCCAAGAGTAAAAGTCCTTCAGATTGATAGTAGTCATTATATTTTCCTCCGTTCAGATTTTTGTTGTGGGTGGACGATCTGAACGGGGGATGGCGGGGATCGGCAGCCGGGGCCGCCCCTGCCTACCTCGGGACAACTTGTCCCAAGGTGGGTATAGAAAAACGCGCTCGCATGGCGTGATGCCACACAAGCGCGTGAAATGACATTATTCTTAATGTACTGGCAAATTTCGCGTCCAATGCCGGACTTGCCCGGAGGGGGAGCTACGCTTTTTTTAGCTGGTGAAGATCATGCGTACTATGAAAAAGCAAAATGAACACGACGATCCCTCCTCGGAAACCGCCGTGTTCCTCATAAAGTCGTCGTATAACGCGGCGGCTTTAATTGACAGCCGCCGAAAACAAAAGAGCCGATAATCCGCGCCTGAGGGCTAACGGGTTATCGGCTCTGCGTCTGTGCGTCTGGCTCTGTGATAACTAAAATCTTAAATTTTTCTACGCTGATTAAAGTTTCTTGTTTGCATTTAGGACAAAACAAAGGAAAGTTTTTCAGCTCAGTATCTAACCGCAGCTTGATACGAGTTTTACTGTTACAGACAGGACATAGCAGCCACTCGAAGCTATCCATATCGTTCATTTCAAATTTCCCTGAGCGTCCAAACTTTTTGAGCTGTGATAACAGAACCAATCGCAATTATCATAGCCAATAGGAAGAACGAAAACTGTATTCCACTTATTGCCACTGTGTAAACATCGAAGAATTTTAATGGCGTTAAGCAGTACAGCATTGGAGCTTCAAGATATTCGGCGGTGATGCTGATGCCATAAAAGAGCAATAATATTCCCGCGCCTATCCGAACAGCCCCTTTATAGGTTCTCGTCAGGCTGGAGGCCAGAAGCGTGATTGCAAACAAAGTCAACCCTGTCAAAAACAGGCCCAATGTGGTGGTAAAAGCAGCGTTTCTTTGCTCTAAACCGCCTAGCGGTAAAATGGCGGTAAAATAATTACATAACCCGCTGAATACCGCAAGTGCAAGCAAATTACATACACAGGCAACTGCTTTGGCACAGACAACCTTGTTGCGACCCACTGGTTTTGTAAATAGATATTCTGCCGTTCCCTGCGCCTGTTCTTTCGCTACACACGAAACACCGAGATAGACCGCATAGCTGTTGGTTAGCATCGTGACCCAATAATACATACAGCCATACCAGCCCAAAGCAGAAGTCAGATCACCGCTCACACCAAACATAGCTTTCAGAATTTTCGGAAAATTCGATATTAGCCCTGTCAGCTCATTGAGGCTTTCCTTTAGTGACAAATACTCAAAGTAAGCGAAGCCACACAAAATCAAGACAATTCCCATCCAGATCAGCAGTAGTTTTCTTGTTAAGCGCAGCTCGTTTTTCACTAACGCCTTCATTCGTTTCCTCCTTTACACAGCCAACGCAATATCCCGCTTCAAGATTTTCCAGTATGCCAGCAGCGCAAACCCAAACAGCAGGAGCAGATACCAGAGCATATAGTCCCATGAATAAGTTCCAGCATTGTGGATTTCCGCTGGACTGAAAAAAGAAAACGGCGATAAAAAGCCGATTGCCCGGATATTGACAGTCCTCGAAAAAGAAGTGATACAATATTCCACAAACACAACCAATCCGGCTGTCAGAAGTGGGGAACGATTATTGGGGTGAAATATTCCAACCATCAGTCCCAATAGTGCAAAAAAGAGGGAGATGAGAATAAACGAACCTGCCACCAAGAAAAATTCCCCGATGGGAAATCCGAAACGGAACAGAGTCATCGTTAGAAATGAAGTCGCCAGATAAAAAATCCCTGTTACACATATTCCGGCAAGCGCACATAGCAGCTTTCCCATATAAATCTGTTTCCGTCCACAAGGCTTTGTGTATAAGTATTCAGCCGTATTTCCCGTACACTCTTCTGTATGTAACGACAGCCCCAAGTGCATCCCGAAAATCCCCCCTGCAACCATAAAAAAGCCTGTGAGGAACGAGTACATACCAAGTGGCTCCATCAATAGCTCCAGAGAAATACCAACCGTTTCAAAAAAGCCTCCCTGTGTAAATTCCACAGGCAAAGTTTCCACCGTTTCAATCATGCCATAATACACTGGCGTCATGGAGAAGATACAGACCGCAAGAGTTGCGGCCCAAATCAGAATATATTTTCGTTTTCGTTTCCATTCAAATCGAAAAATCAACATAACGACCTCCTATTCGTAGTAGTGGAGGAATACTTCTTCCAATGACGGTTCCTCAATTAAAATATCCTCCAGCTCCAGCCGATGAAGCTGGTTCATAATCATCATAACTGGTCCGCTGAACATAAAGGATACAGAAGTCTTGCTCTTGTCCCACTCTAAATTAGCCGTACCGGGAACAGAAAAGAAATCCTCTGGAATGGCGCTTTTTGCTGTCAGCGAGATTTTCTTGTATCCGTTTTCCCGCAGTTCCTTCATGGATTGAACACTGATCAGCTTCCCCTCCCGCAGAATGGCTACACGGTCACAAAGTCTTTGCACCTCACTCAAAACGTGGGAGGACAGAAAAATGGTCACACCTCGTTTGTTTTCTTCTTTCAGAATATCATAGAAAGCCTGCTGGATGAGCGGGTCAAGGCCACTGGTAGGCTCGTCCATAATCAGCAACTTCGGAGAGGGTAACAGAGCCGACACAATGCCAACTTTTTTCTTGTTCCCTAAAGACAAATCGCCAATTCGCCTGGATAAGTCTAAATTCAACCGCTCCGCTAATTCTTCCATCCGGCTGTGGGCATTCACACCATAGAGTTCTGCTGTGTAGAAAAGCATTTCTTTTACTTTCATATTGTTGTAGTAACAGTTTTCGCTGGGAAGATACCCCACATCCTTTGCGATACGGGCGGGCTCCCGACTACAATCTAACCCAAAGATAGAGGCTCCTCCGTTGGAGGGTTTCAGCAGGCCCATTAGAGTACGGATTGTGGTAGATTTTCCTGCTCCATTGGGGCCAATAAAGCCGAAAACCTCGCCTTGTTCAACAGTAAAGCTAATGTTTTCAATTCCTCGATGTTTTCCATAGCTTTTTGTAAGTTCGTTTAGGACAATTACCGGCTTGCTCATGGCAAATATTCCTCCTTGTAAAAGTTGTGTTTCAACATATCTAGGATGTTTCGAAACTCTTTCATCATGCTGTCATAATCCACTCCACTTTCCAACTGAACGGACATACCCTTTGCAAGCATCATAAGCATCTGAAACACTAATTCTGCATCCTCCGGGTGTCTGAATTTTTTATAATCCCGCTCATGCAGAACAAGCGATGCGATATATTTTTCATTTGCTTCTGAAAATATGGCACTTTTCAATTCAGGCGTTGGTTCCACTGCCACACTTGCAATAAACGACACAATATGCGGGTGCTTTTTTAAGATTTCCACTTTCATAACGCTGGCTTCCCATACACGGTCAAAGAAATCCGTAGTTTCCTCCAATGCACTCGTGTTATAGGCTTGCTTCATTTGGGCAGCGCAGTAATCAAATAAATACTGGTAAAGTGTCTGCTTATTTCCAAAATACTGGAATATAGACGCCTTTGAGATACCTGCCGCTACCGCAATATCATTGATTGACGTTTTTTCATATCCATGTCTTGCGAAACAGGCAAGCGCCGCATTACGGATTGTTGCCTGTTTCTCCTGTGAAAGCGCTAAAAATTTTTCCATTACTATTCTGCTCCTTCAAATAACCGAATCGGTTATTTGTATACAGTGTAACATAAATAACCGAATCTGTCAAGACGTTTTGCGCTATTTTGAGAGGAGCGCACAAATGGCAAGCAGGGCAAGTGTAGCCACACTTGCTATTTTTGCATCCCGTGGGGGCTGCAAAAACGCTTGTTGGGGAGCCTCCCCAAACCCGGCACTTTGGGACAAGTTGTCCCGAAGTCTGTTGTCTGCGTCACCGTTGCTTAATCCTTACTCTGGCCTAATGCCTCCACCAGCAGATCACTCACCGCCTGGGAGGGGGTAACACGCACCGTAATGTGTCCATCCTGGACACGAACAGCCGGGGGCGTGCTGTCCCACCACTTACGGATTGTTTTGGGATCAAGCCCCGTGTCCCGGTGGCAGTCGGCCTTACGACCTTCCGGGTGCTTCTGCCGCCACTCATACACCCTATTCTGGACTGATGGACGACCATTCCCTTCCCGCCAATTATCGTGAATTATATCCCTTGTTGCCCTGGCAATCTTCAAATGCTGCTCCTGCTTGCGCCAGTTCCGCTTATTGACGGGCATAGTCAGACCAGAGATCTTCGCT
>OERI01000221.1_pt1 | contig 6857 bp, 7 predicted proteins | sample 1539971 | NCBI WGS metagenome assembly OERI01 (sample SAMEA3891874, study PRJEB23780) | metagenome | biome: terrestrial biome; feature: animal house; material: Caecal content | place: Italy | collected 2015-05-05
GTTCCCTGGCCATGGCCGAGAAATGCATCTTCTTGAGGGTATCAACCGTTGGCTGACTGGTCATGCGTTGGCACCCCCTTTCCGGAAGGCGTCAGCACCCCGCGTGATCCCATGATGGGAACTGCTCTTTGGTGCGGGAGTCTCAGCGGCCCGGCCGAGGGGAATCTTATCCTGCCCGTTTTTGAGGATGGTAAGGATGCTCCTCAGTGCGGGCGCCGAGGAAAAAGCCAGTGCACGTTCGCAGGCGGCGTCCACCCGGTCGTGTCCATACCTGTCCGAAGCCTTCATAAGGCTTACGCAGTATTTATAACCCTGCTCAGGCTCTTTGCCGGATCCCAGGAATTGGCTGACTACTTTAGAAACGGAAGCCCCGGCTGTCTCTGCCCATGACAGGAAAGCATCTTTGTTATAGGCGAGATACTTGCGGTGTGCCTCCGGCATATGCCCCGGCACCATGACCGCGTCTCTCTGGGCCTTTTTCAGACGTACATGGGAAGCCACACGCCCGCCATGGAAGTATATTTCGACAGTATCCCTTGTAAGGCGGATATCCACGCACTCGCCGATCAGATCAAACGGGACGGAATAACGGTTCAATCCATCCGTAATGGTGTAGTCATTCTGGACCTTCGCACTGCGCCATATAGCTGGTTCATATGGTGCGGGAGGCAGTGGATGCATGAATTCACGCTCTTCCTCCTCATATGCGCTGCGGCGGCATCCTTTTCTCGCTTTAAAGGGCCTGTCATTAAGAAGTTCCAGCTTTTCGGCGACTGCGTCACGTGCCTCCTCAAAGGAAAAGAAGCGCTGGTTCCGGACAGCGGCAAGAATCCATGTAGTGGCAAACTTGACTGAGGCCTCCGCGTTCGGTTTATCATCGGGAGCCTTGGGGCGGGCAGGGACGATAGCTGTGTCATAGTAATCGGCCATCTCCTGATAAGCCCTGGGGATGCTCGTCTCATAGCGGGTATTTTTGGTAACCCCTGCTTTGAGGTTATCCGGCACCAGAAGGCGCGTCACTCCGCCAAAGTATTCATAGGCATGCACATGGCAAAGGATAAAGTTCTCTGACTTCATATCCCTGCAGAGTTCCGCGTACACAAAACTGCTGCAGGACAATACGCCAACAAAAAGATACGCAGGACTGATCTCACCGGTAACACTGTCGTGGATATCCACCGTGGCGCCGGCCCAGTCAACCTCAAAGGTCTCGCCCGGCTTTCTGGAAATCCGCATGGTCGCTTTGCTGACCTTGGCCCACTTACGGTAAAGATCTCCAAACTGTGTACTCATGTAGGGGTGCCTGCCTGCTGCATTAGCCTCTGCGCAATACTCTGTCCAGAGGAGGCTGAGAGTAACCCCTTTTTTGGCAAGTTCCCTATGGATACGTGGGAAATCAATGGGCATGCGGTCCGCATTCTGTCCTTTGCGCTTTGGATAAAGGACGGACTCCAGCTCCTGATTTGTCACATCGGGATCAAGGGGCCATTCGATCTTGAGCGCGGTGGCGAGATCAACTACCTCTTTGACCGTGTTGCGGGAACTGTGCACGCTTAAAGCGATCTCCCGTTGTGAGTACTTGAGACTCTTTAGTCTCAGGATTTCTCGATAATTCACCATAATTATCGTCCTCCTGTAAATGCTAACTTTGCATGCGAGTTACACTAAAGTTCTGTTTTGAACGTAAAAAGTCGCTTAAAGCCTTATTTTACGCGATTTTTGCTTGCCAAACCTCCGATTTAGTGATATAATTTTAGTGTAACGGTTACACTAAAAAGGAGGAACTGCATGTACTACAATTTCGTTGTCCAGATCCCCTCGGAAAAAGGGAAAATCCTGACCAAGGCTAAGGGCGGATCTTCCTATGTGCTCTTCCAGTACGGGGCAGAATATAAGCCTGATAAGAAGTATGCCATACCCAAAAGGACGATCATCGGGAAGGTTGATCCTTCTGATCCAACAAAGATGTTTCCTAACGAGAAGTTTCAGCAGTACTTTCCTGAAGCGATGCTTCCCGAAGAACTGCCTGAGACGTACAGGAGCTGTTGTCTCAGGATAGGTCCTTATGTGGTGATCCGTTATGTCCTGAACGAGTATAAGCTTCCAAAACTTCTGGAAAAATGGTTTCCTGAGGACTGTGGTCTTTTTATGGATCTTTTATCCTATCTTATAGTGGAAGAGGATAACGCCGGACAGCACTATCCTGACTATGCTTTTTGCCACCCTTTGTTCTCGGATGGTATGAAGATATACAGCGATTCAAAGGTATGCCGGTTCTTCTCTTCCGTCACTAAGGAACAGACGATAGGGTTTCTTGACGACTGGAATAAAAGAAGGGATCATAAGCAAAGGATATATATTTCCTATGACTCCTCGAATAAAAACTGTAATGCCGGTGACATAGAACTCATAGAGTATGGCAAAGCAAAGGATGATAAGGGGATTCCGATCTTTAACCTTGCCCTGGCCTTTGATAAGACCAACCGGGTGCCTCTGTTTTATGAGGAATATCCCGGCTCCATAACGGATGTCTCCCAGTTTGTGCATATGGTGGATAAGGTGACGGAGTATGGCTATAAAAAAGTAGGCTTCATCCTCGACCGCGGTTACTTCAGCAAAGACAACATACGCTACATGGAGGAAGGCGGATATGCCTTCGTTATCATGGTTAAAGGCCGTAAGGCCCTGGTGTCGTCCCTTGTAGAAGAAAACCGCGGCACATTTGAAACTGAGCGCGACCATTCCATCAGAGCCTATCACGTCTACGGTAAGACTGTGAAAGCCAGGTTATATGAGGATGATACGCAGGACAGATACTTCCATATCTACTTCAATCCTTCCAAACATGCGGCTGAAAGGGAACGCCTGGAGCTTACGCTGGACAGATTTAAGATATATATGGACAAGCACATCGGAGATGTGGTTACCTCATCAAAGGCATGTCAGGAGTATTTTACCCTTAAGTATGACAAAGCTGGTCATCTTGTCGGCTACAGCGAGCGAAAAGACGTCATAAAGCGTGAACTGGATCTCTGCGGTTACTTTTGCATCGTCACCTCCGAGGAGATGACGGCCTCCCAGGCGCTTATCCACTACAAAGGCAGAGATGTTTCTGAAAAGCTCTTCAGCGCGGACAAATCCTTTATCGGATCCAAAAGTATGAGGGTCCAGACTACACAGGCCCTGTCAGCGAAGATATTTGTTGAGTTTATCGCACTTATCGTTCGCAACAGGATGTATAACCTGCTCAAGGAGACCATGCTCAGGCTTGAAACAAAGCCAAACTACATGACCGTTCCCGCTGCTCTCAGAGAACTTGAGAAGATCGAGATGGTAAGGCGGGGCAATAATGGTCATTACCGCCTGGATCATGCCGTTACGAAAAAACAAAAAACGATACTTAGCGCATTCGGCCTGTCTGATACAGATGTCAAAAGCATAGCGATAGAAATAGGCAGTCAGTTATCAGGCAATCAAACACCTACAGACAAAGCGCCCGAGGAGGATGACGATTATGGCGAGGACACGTTCACTATCATCGATTGAGACTGAGATCTCAAAGGTAACAGCTGAACTTCAAAAGGCTCAGGAGAAGGTTGACGAGCTTACCCAAAGGCTGCTTGAACTCCAGGAACAGAAGCAGTCCATAGAGGCAAAACAGATCATGAATGCCTTCCGCAGGAGCGGTAAAAGTATGCAGGAGCTTATGACGTTTCTCGAAGTGTGAGGAGCGTCAGAAGACCTTTAGTGTAACTTTTTTGCAAAGTTAGCAATATCGCCAGACAGATCAGGCTCTCTCTTTCAAGACTGGGGATCCGGGTCCTCCATGCAAAACCGCGGAGCGGCAAAAGCAAAGGGAAGATTGAAAAGTTCCATCAGGTAGTGGATATGTTTAACCGGGAGGCAAAACTAAAAAACATCAAAACCCTGGAAGAGCTGAACCGGCTGTGGGCCGTGTTCCTTGATGCGTACTATCATCAAAAGCCCCATGAAGGGATCAGCGAATACTACGAAAGCCTTGGTGCGGCAGTCCCGGAATCAGGGATCACTCCCCTTCAGGAATGGAACCGTGACAGCCGTCCCCTGACCTATCTGGATGTCTCTGTTGTATCCGAAGCATTTCTGCACCATGAGACACGTAAAGTGGACAAGGGCGCCTGTATCAGTTTCAGGGGCAGAAAATATGAAACGAAACCGTCCCTGATCGGATATAAGGTTGAGATCTCCTATGATCCTGCGGCTCCGGAAACCATTACGGTAAGTTATCCGGGATACGAGCCATTTACCGCACAGCCGGTCAGGATCGGCGAGTTCTGTGATAAGAACCCAACACTTCCTGCCCCTATGCAGGAACAGACTCCGACAACCTCGCGCTTCCTTGATGCGCTGGAAAAGAAACATTCGGAATCGACCCGCCAGATGGCCGATGCAATCTCCTTTGCTTCCTATCGGAAGGAGGTGGATGATCATGTATGAATCCTTCTTTGGAATGGAGCATACACCCTTTGTCCGTGATATCCCAGCTGAGAAACTCTATGAGTCTGATGCATTCCGGGAAACGCTCGGCAGGCTCTGCTATGTAGCAGACCGGCAGATGTTTGCGGTCGTAACAGCGGATCCCGGCTGTGGAAAATCCACGCTGATCCGCAGGTTTTATTCGGAACTTCCGAGGGAAGAATATATCATCCTGTATCTTTCTGATTCCAAGCTGACCCCGCGGTGGTTTTATAAGGGGATGCTGGACCAGCTGGGGCTGGAAGCACGGTTCTACCGCGGCGATTCCAAACGTCAGCTCCAACAGCAGATCGAGATCATCCACGGTGTCCAGCATAAAAAGGTGGTATGCGTTCTGGATGAGGCGCACCTGTTGGAGAAAGAAACACTGGAAGAATTCCGTTTTCTTCTGAACTACAGGTTCGATTCTGTAAGTCCCATGGCCGTCGTGCTCGTAGGGCAGACAGAACTGTGGGATAACAAGCTGAAACTTCAACGGTACGCGGCGATCCGCCAGCGGATCGATATGTACTGTACACTCCCGCATCTGGACCGGGCAGAGACAGAACAGTATGTCAAAAGCCATATGGATTATGCGGAATGCAGCCAGGAGATCTTTACAACCAAAGCAATGGACGAGATCCATAAAGCTTCGGCCGGGATTCCGAGAATGGTCAACCGGGTGTGCGAAAAATCGCTTATGTATGCGTTCCAACAGCAAAAACGGCTGATCGATGATTACATGATCAAGTATGTAGTGGAACACGAAATGCTTGGAACCGTAACCGGATAGAGAAGGTGCCGTCCGGATTCCGGACGGCCCATACACCGGCCATTACGGTGACAGCAAACTTAGCAGCTTAAAGACAACTCATGAGAGCAGTCTGGTGACAGCTCATGAAATCAGCAACATTATAGCTCTTATAAATGTATATTTTTTGAGGAATCATATTATGCTGATGGTATCGATATAAGAGATTTAGAGATTGTTGATAGAGTATCAACTATTATTGGCAAGGCTAATATGATGATAAAAATTCATCCAAGAAATCCTGAAAATCGTTTTTCTAAATTGGGTTATAAAACGAATTCGAATACGGAAATTCCTTGGGAGATTATTGCCCTTAATAATGATTTTTCCGATACAATTCTCATGACGATTGCTTCAGGATCTAGTATAACATCGCATTTTATATCAGGAAAGGATGCAAATAAGAGTATTATGCTTTATGATATGAAGGAAATCGATAAAGAAAAACTAACCCCTAGCATATCAATTTTTGATACGATATGTAGAAAAGATCCATATTTTGTCTTTCCTAAAGATTTTGAAGATCTGCAGGAAATTCTTTGTGGAGTGTTGGAGGACGCATAATGAAAACCGTAGCTATAATGCCATTTAAGCTTATTAATGAACGATGCCCAGGAAAGAATACTCGACTTCTAGGTGGAAAACCGCTATTACAGCATGAGCTCGACAACCTTAAACAAACAGGACTATGTGATAGCATTAATGTTTTCTGTAGTGATGAAGCGGTTGTGCCTTATCTTCCAGAGAATGTGGATTTTCTTAAGAGACCGGAGCACTTGGATCTTCCTACATCCAATTTCAATCAAATCTTTGATTGTTTTATGGAAAAGAAGGATGCTGATATTTATGTGTACGCTCATGCAACAGCTCCATTTATAACAGTGGAGACAATGAGACAGTGTATAGAGGCTGTAAGGTCAGGTGAATTTGATTCCTCTTTCTGTGCCGTAAAGCTTCAGGATTATCTGTGGCAGGATGGGGAACCACTTAATTTTGATGCTACAAATCTCCCAAGGACACAGGACTTAAAGCTGATTTATCAGGAAACATCTGGAGTTTATGTATTTACAAAAGAGGTATATCAGATATATAGAAGACGAATCGGGAAGAAGCCATTTATAAAGGAAGTATCTTTTAAGGAGGCGGTAGATATAGACACTCCAGAAGATTTTGAACTGGCGGAGGCTCTGGTAGGTTTAGATATATAATTTTAAATAATAAAGGAGAAGGTGTATGAAATCTTTGAAGGTATTGGATGTTACTCTTCGCGATGGAGGGTGTGTGAACAATTTCAACTTTGGTCAGGTCTATATGGACAAAATTTTTGCAGCTCAAGAGGCTTCCGGAGTAGATATTATTGAGATGGGATATATTGATGAAAATAAAGGCTCAGTTTCAGGTCGTACACAGTATATCAATGAGCAGGTAATTCCTCAGTGTATACTCAAGAATAAAAAGCCTGGTGTTACCTATGTAGCCATGATGGATTACGGTAAATTTGATGTGGATAAGCTTGCTCCAAGAAAGGAAGACGGAATAGATGGTATACGTA
>OERI01000225.1_pt1 | contig 6774 bp, 7 predicted proteins | sample 1539971 | NCBI WGS metagenome assembly OERI01 (sample SAMEA3891874, study PRJEB23780) | metagenome | biome: terrestrial biome; feature: animal house; material: Caecal content | place: Italy | collected 2015-05-05
CTGCCAAAGCATCGCAGTTAAGGATATCGGGAACCGTTTCACCCGACTCCCACTTTGCCACAGCCTGACGGGTCACGCCGACTTTTTCCGCTACTTCTTCCTGCGAATATTTATGATACTGCCGCAGCGCGGTTAGATTCTGAGAAATCATATTTGTTTGTTTTTTCATGTATTTCCGACCTCCTTGCTCATATTATATCGCATTCTTTCCGGATTTCTACCAACTGACGATGACATAAAGTGTTCGGATTGGTTGCGTACCTTCTATAATACTTTATTTATATATTGACAATACAGTACGGCACACAGTATAATGACATTAGGAGGTGACGCTGATGGGAGAAGAAAAAGATTTATTATCCTCTTTGCTTTTGGAGCTTCGCAGAGGCACACTGACAATTAGCGTACTCAGCCAGATGAAAGAACCGAAGTATGGGTATGCTTTGGTACAGAGCTTGGAAGAAAAAGGCGTTGCCATTGACCCCAACACCTTGTATCCTCTCCTTCGCCGGCTTGAGAATCAGGGGCTTTTGGAAAGCAAGTGGGAAACCGGTGGCGCAAAACCGAGAAAATATTATCAGCGGACAAAATACGGAACAGAAATTTATGAGAAGCTGAAAGCATACTGGCAAAACTTATCCGCCGGAATGGACCGGTTATTAAGGGAGGAAGAATCATGACGCCAAATGAAAAAGACTATATGGATCGATATATTTACCAGGTAATCCGTCGGCTTTCCAAAGCTCAGCGAGATGAAGTGCGTATGGAGCTGGAAGAGCTGATCAGCGATATGTATACGGATAAAGGCTCTATGGAAGAGGCGCTGACTGAACTCGGCGATCCTGCTGAATTTGCAAAACAATATCAAGGCGACCAAAGATATTTGATTGGCCCGGAATATTTTGACACCTATCTGTGGTTTGTTAAGGTTGTCATAGTCTGTGCTGCCATACCGATTTTGCTTATTTCTCTGATAAATGCCATAGGAGAAATGCCTGCGATTACTGCACAGAACTCTGCTTCTGTCATTATCCGAGCCATTGTAGATGGTCTAATCACCGGAATTACTGATGCTATTCTGTCCTGCGTGTCCGCATTCGGTGCAGTGACCTTGACTTTTGCCATTATGGAGCGGAAGAAGGTTCAATTCGAGCTGAAAAAGGAAGAAAAATGGTCCTTAGAAAGTCTGTCGGGAGAAGGCAAAACTCCAACTTCCCGCTCCCGTTGGACACCAAAATTTTTAGAGCCTGTACCCGATAAAAAAGCAATCATAAGTCGGGGCGACAGCATTGTAGGCATTATATTTATCGTTATTTTTAGTGTGCTGCTGATTTTTGCTCCTCATTTCTTTGCTGCGTTCTTTACAGAAGGCGAAACCGTAATGACCGTACCTATTTTTAATCTGGAACAGTGGGGCATCGTTCTTCCCGTCTTTATACTAAGTCTGCTGATTGGTCTTGCAGACGAGATATTACGCTTGGTTGTCGGGGTCTACTGTAGACTGGTTATGATCAGTAATATAGTGTGCGGAGTACTTCAAATTGTATTGAGCATCATTGTACTAAAGGTCTTACCCATTTGGAATCCGAATTTTGTACTTGAGATTGAACAGGCGTTGGGCGATCATGCAGATTCAGGAGCAAGATTTCTCACTTACTGGAACGCTGATATGGTGTCCAACGGGTTTCTTGCTTTTATTGTTGCAATTACCCTATTCGAGATTGGCGTAACAATTTATAAAACGCTCCGTTATGGTGTTGCCGTCAAAAGCAACTAAAAAAAGAGGCTATCATGTTTTCCAAGACATGATAGCCTCTTTTTTTAGTATGCAAAGATTTATAAATCGTTATATTTTAATGGTTTCAAATATCAGATTACATTCATCTGCGTTTTCACACCACAGCTAACTTTGTTCAAAAAAGCACCGCTAAAAAATGCCGTCCTTGTCCTTTCAGAAGTGAGAGGCACAGGGACGGCAAATTTTTCTCCGCTGAAAAATCCCGGTTCTGTCCTTTCAGAGACAGAGGGGCAGGAAAGCCGCTCGGAAACGGAGGTGCTGCGGATGCAGGAAAACACGGAGACAACCAGAGACAGGCAGCTTGACGAGGAACTCGCCGATGTGCTGATCGCCATCAGCGTGATCGCAAAGCGTCTCGCCAGAAAGCTGCAGACGGCAAATCAGGAAGGAGGAACGCCGGATGGGGAAAATGAGCGACCTGGACTTACAGATTAAGGAGCTGCGCTCCTGCGGGGAGACCATCATCGAAATCGCCAACACGCTGGCGGGGATGTTTTCTTCCCAGGCGGCAGAGGATGCGCCGCCGAAGGCAGCCCCCAAAGAAAAGCCGAAAGTGCCCGCCTTTGAAGAGGTACGCCACCGCATGACGGTGATCGCCCAGGCTGGGTACTCGGCAGAGGTGAAAGCCCTCATCGCAAAGTACGGAGCGCGGAAGCTGTCGGACATCGACCCTTCTAAATTTGAAGGGCTTCTGAAGGAAGCGGACGCGCTCGGAAAGCCGGAGGCGGGAACCGATGGGTAAGCATTCTTTCCTTTCCGCTTCCGCAAGCCACAGGTGGATCAATTGCCCGCCGTCGGCGCGGCTCTGCGAGGAGTATGCGGACAGGCCCAGCGAATACGCCCAGGAGGGGACCGACTGCCATGAGCTGTGCGCTTATAAAGTGGAAGAAGCCCTCGGCCGCAGGGTGAAGGACCCTACGGAGAACCTGACCTACTACTCCCAGGAGATGGAGGACTGCGCCGATGGGTACTGCGTCTTCGTAATGGAGGAAGTGGCAAAGGCAAGGGAACACTGCACCGATCCGCTGGTGCTTGTCGAACAGCGGCTCGACTATTCCCGCTATGTGGGGATCGAGGGCAGCTTCGGCACCGGGGACTGCGTCATCGTATCGGATGGGCTTCTCCACATCATTGACTACAAGCACGGGCTTGGCGTCCTGGTGTCTGCGGAGAAGAACAGCCAGCTTTCCTGTTATGCGCTGGGCGCCCTCGACCTGTTCGATGGCATCTACGATATCGCACAGGTCAGCCTGACCATCTACCAGCCCCGCCGGGAGAACGTCAGCACATACACCATGAGCCGGGAAGAACTCCTGGCCTGGGCGGAGACTGTGCTTGCCCCTGCCGCAAAGCTGGCATACGAGGGCAAGGGCGAGTTCAAAGCTGGCGACCACTGCCAGTTCTGCAAGGCAAAGGCCAACTGCCGCAAGCGGGCGGAATACAACCTGGAACTGGCACGGTATGACTTCGAGATGCCCGCGCTCCTGGGAGATGATGAGGTCGCCGCTATTCTTACCAAAGCGGACGAGCTGGTCTCCTGGGCCGGGGACATCAAGGACTACGCCCTGCAGAAAGCCCTGTCCGGGACGAAGTTCACAGGATTCAAAGTGGTCGAGGGCCGCTCCAACCGGAAGTACACCGATGAGGCCGCAGTCGCCAAAGCGGTCGAGGATGCCGGTTACGAGCCTTATGAGAAGAAACTGCTGGGCATCACGGCCATGAGCCAGGCCCTTGGCCGGAAGAAGTTTGAAGAGCTGCTCGGCGGCCTTGTCTACAAGCCGCCCGGCAAACCCGTACTTGTGCCGGAGAGCGATAAGCGCCCGGCCATGAACACAGCCATTAACGATTTCAAAGAAAATGAGGAGGACAACAACTATGGCAAAGATCGTAAATAAGACGAAGGTAATCACCGGCCCCAGAACCCGCTGGAGCTATGCGAATGTCTGGGACCCCAAGAGCATCAACGGCGGTACGCCCAAGTACAGCGTCAGCCTGATCATCCCGAAGTCCGACAAGAAGACCGTGGAAGCCATCAAGGCGGCGATCCAGGCGGCCTATGAGGAGGGCGAGTCCAAGCTGAAGGGCAACGGCAAGACCGTCCCCGCCCTCTCGGTCATCAAGACCCCGCTGCGTGACGGCGATGTGGAACGCCCCGATGATCCGGTCTATGCGGATGCGTACTTCATCAACGCCAATTCCGCCACCGCACCCGGTATTGTGGATGCGGACCTGAACCCCATCCTGGAGCGTTCCGAGGTGTACTCCGGTGTATACGGCAGGGCCAGCATCAACCTGTATGCCTTTAACTCCAACGGCAACCGGGGCATCGCCTGCGGGCTGAACAACCTGCAGAAGATCTCCGATGGGGAGCCGCTGGGCGGCAAGAGCCGTGCCGAGGATGATTTCTCCACCGAGGACGATGACGATTATCTTTCCTGAGACAACACAGGGCGGCAGTCACCGCTGCCGCCCGCCCATTCAAAGAAAATGCGAGGTAAATGGATATGACAGAGCTTTATGAGTTTGCAAAACAGATTGATGTGATCGTGATTTTCATTCTCCTGTACGGATTTGCCGTCGGCAGCATCGTGTACTGGATCACCGACTTCCTGCACTGGTGCTGGACAAAGTTCAAGAAGCACAGGGAGAAGAAACGCCAGGCAGCAAAACAGCCGGAGGAATAAGCAATGCGCACCGGGCGGCGGGAACAGCACTCCTGCCGCCTGTTTCTTATGGAGGTAAAACACATGGCAATCCACACCCTATCAATCGACTTGGAGACCTTTTCCGATGTCGATCTGAAAAAATGCGGCGTGTATAAATACGCCGAGTCCCCTGATTTTGAAATCCTGCTCTTTGGCGTGTCCGTGGACGGCGGCGAGGTCACCGTATACGACCTGGCATCCGGTGACACCGTGCCGGAGGAGATCATCCGGGCGCTTGCAGATGATTCCGTTATCAAGTGGGCGTACAATGCGTCCTTCGAGCGGGTCTGCCTTTCCGTCTGGCTGAGACGGAACTATCCGCAGTATTTTTCTTCCTACAGCATAGAGGATGATACCGTCCGAAATTACCTTGACCCGTCCTCCTGGCGCTGCTCCCTGGTATGGGGCGCGTACATGGGGCTGCCCCTCTCTCTGGAGGGGATCGGCAAAGTCCTCAAGCTGGAAAATCAGAAGATGGCTGAGGGCAAGGCGCTCATCCGCTATTTCTGCGTCCCCTGCAAGCCTACCAAGGCCAACGGCGGCAGGATGCGCAACCTCCCAGAGCATGACCCGGTGAAGTGGTCAACCTTCATCGCGTATAACAAGCGGGATGTGGAAACCGAGATGGCGATCCAGCAGAAGCTGTCGAAGTTCCCCGTGCCGGATTTCCTATGGGAGGAATACCATCTCGACCAGGAGATCAACGACCGGGGCATACAGCTTGACATGGTGCTGGTGGAACAGGCCATCGACATTGATGAGCGTTCCAGGGAAGAACTCTCCGCAAAGATGCGGCAGCTCACCGCCCTGGAAAACCCGAACTCCGTCCAGCAGATGAAGGAGTGGCTCACAAAGCACGGCCTTGAGGTGGACTCCCTGGACAAGAAAGCCGTGAAGGAACTATTGAAAACCGCGCCGCCGGAGCTTGCCGAGGTGCTGGAACTGCGCCGGCAGCTTGCCAAATCCTCCGTGAAGAAGTACCAGGCCATGCAGAACGCCGTATGCGCGGACGGCAGGGCGAGAGGGATGTTCCAGTTTTACGGGGCCAACCGCAGCGGCCGCTGGGCGGGCAGGCTGATCCAATTGCAGAACCTCCCGCAGAACCACATGGCACATCTGGAGGACGCGAGAAGCCTTGTCCGTTCCGGGGATTACGCCCTGCTCTCTGCACTGTATGACTCCGTGCCGGAAGTCCTGTCAGAACTCATCCGCACGGCGTTTGTGCCGAGGAATGGATACAAATTCATCGTTTCTGACTTTTCCGCTATCGAAGCCCGTGTACTTTCGTTTTTGGCCGGCGAGTCCTGGCGGCTGAAGGTCTTTGCGGAGAACGGCGATATCTACTGCGCCAGCGCCTCCGCCATGTTCCATGTGCAGGTGGAAAAGCACGGACAGAACGCACATCTGCGGCAGAAAGGCAAAATCGCTGAACTGGCTCTGGGCTATGGCGGCTCCGTGGGTGCGCTGAAAGCTATGGGCGCACTGAACTACGGCTTGCAGGAGGAAGAACTCAAGCCTCTGGTGGATGCGTGGCGTCTGTCCAACCCCCACATCACAAAATTCTGGTGGGATGTAGACAAAGCAGCTTCCACCTGCGTCCGGGAGCGAACCGCCACAGAGACACACGGCATCCGCTTTTACTATCAGAGCGGCATGATGTTTGTGGTGCTGCCCTCCGGCAGACGGCTCGTATATGTGAAACCGAAAATGGGGCTAAACCGCTTCGGCAACGAGTCCGTGACCTATGAAGGTGTCGGCGAACAGAAAAAGTGGCTGCGGCTGGAAAGCTACGGACCCAAGTTCGTGGAGAACATCGTCCAGGCAACGGCTAGGGACATCCTTGCGGAAGCCATGCTCCGGCTGAACGCCGCTGGGTACCGCATCGTCATGCACGTTCATGATGAGGCAGTCATCGAAGCGCTGCCGGATACTTCTTTGGAGGATATCTGCTCCGTCATGGGGCAAACGCCCACTTGGGCATCGGGACTGCTGCTCCGGGCAGACGGCTATGTCTGCGATTTTTACAAGAAAGACTGAGGTGACCCAAATGGGAGTCAATAAATTCAATTGCGAGGGGTACTACGACCCTACCGCCTATGAAGCGCTGACCAAGATTGAGCAGGAAGCCAAGGCGCTCCGAGCCTTCCGCCCTGTGGTGTATATCTGCTCTCCGCTTGCCGGGGATATGGCGAAGAATCAGGAGAACGCCCGTACTTACTGCCGCTTCGCCGTGGACGCCGGGTATATCCCCATCGCGCCCCATCTGTACTT